>OHBM01000241.1_pt1 | contig 44379 bp, 49 predicted proteins | sample 1577251 | NCBI WGS metagenome assembly OHBM01 (sample SAMEA3541557, study PRJEB24748) | human gut metagenome | biome: human gut; feature: human-associated habitat; material: faeces | place: China | collected 2012 | reverse complement strand
AAAAGCGTTGTCTTTTCCTTCTTCTAACAGATCTGAAACAATACCAGCTATTTCCTCATCTTCCGAGAGCCGCTGGTACATCTCTCCATCACCTGTTTTCAGCCATTCTTCACTGACATTGAATTCACGGCATATCGCCCGGCTCATTTGTTCTGTGAGATTGCGTTCTCCTTTTTCAATTCTGGAGATTGCTACTTTAGTAACTCCGAGTCGACTGCCGAATTGCTCCATTGTCATTTCTAAGCTCTTTCGGATTTCTTTGACACGCTCACCTTGCGTCATTCATTCGCCTCCCTTCATTCTATTTTCTGATCTTAGAATAACACCGCACGAACAAAAAGTCAACAAAAAAAGTAACCAAAGGCAACAAAAAAGTATTGACAAAGTAACCGAAGGAAAGTATAATGTAACCAAGGTCAACGAAATAGCAAAACACAGGAGGTAAATAAAATGTACGAAACAGTAAAAGTTGTTAAGGGTTACGAAATCAAAAGAATGAAAGGAACACGCGGAGCCTATCACGTAAACGTGCGTGAGGGCAAAGGGTTCAGAGAGTTTCATACTTTTAGAACCATCAAAGCAGCAGCTGAATTTATTGAAACAACTTTATAAATAAAGCCGAAACGGGGAGATTTCCCCGTCCGATCACGATGGCAACGTGGTCGCTGATGATGGCAAGCCAAGAAAGGAGAGAACTAGATGAAAGAAACGAAAAAGAAACTGTTACAGGAAACAGTTACAATTCTGAAAAAACTGGACAGAGAAAGCCTGGCAATTATCAGAAGTAACGCAGAGATCCTGAGAGCCAGAGATACTCTCGAAGAACAGAAAGCGGGGTAGGGATGAAATCTATTGTAGCAGACAATCTTTCAAATATAATCAAAGAAAAATGTCTTAAGCAGTGCACAGTAGCCCAAAAAGCAGGGTATTCAAAGCAACAGCTTACAGATATGTTGAAAGGAAGAAAAAGGATAAAAGAAACAGACATTCTCAGACTTGCATCCGCACTTGATGTAGATGTAAGTGTGTTGCTTAAAACCGAGGCAGGTGATTCGAAACAGTCAGATGAAGCAGGCGATAAGCAGCGAGAAAAAGAACGCCCGGATGTGCGAGCGTTCGTAAAGTTATTAAAAATTGAAGATGGCTATGCAGTATGTGATGTGAGATTCAAGCTAGTAAAGCCAGACAGCGAATAGCATCATTAAAAATCTATTTGTCTAAGAGACGCTGGTAAGCTGTTTCGACCATATCCTGCCAAGATTCAAAATCAGAATGCAGTCTGATAGAAGAATCAATTTTCTCGTTGACCTCAGGAAATGTCGGATCGAACGCGGCGTTTACATCAGCAGAAAGGCACTCTGAAGCTGAAAGCACAATTCTTCCGTTTGAACCAAGATCTTCAGCAATATCGTGAATAAAGTATTCAAGATACGCAGAGCAAAGACCTGTATTTCCGTCGCTGCCGATCTCCTCCTTATCGGTGAGAACCGTCACAACCGTATGCTTTGGAGCCTTGCAGTCAAGAGTTGCTCTTAAAGCTGTGTAAGCACAAACCTTGTCATCGTGACCGTATGAGCCGACCATGCTTCTGTCAAAACCAATATCCTTTGCCTTGAATGCCGGAACAGCTTCAAGTTCAGCCGAAATGAAATCCGCCTCTGTCACGCCGTACTTTTCAAAAAGAATATTGAGCACATTGAGCTTTACAGCGCCGCTCTCCTCATCGTCCTTAAACGGTCTTGAACCGATGATTATATTGAGCTGCTCACCAGTGATCCCTTTTGCAAGAGGCTTCGACATCTGAGCATTTGCGAGATGCGGAAGCAGGTCTGAAACGCAAAATACAGGGTCATTATCGTCCTCGCCTACACAAACGGGAACGCTTGTGCCGTCAGCCTTGACGATCACGCCATGGAGAGAAAGCGGAATCGTCGTCCACTGATACTTCTTTATTCCGCCATAATAGTGGGTCTTAAAGTAAGCCATATCAGTATCCTCGTAAACGGGATTCTGCTTCATGTCGAGTCTCGGTGAATCAATATGAGCCGCACAGAGTCTTACGCCCTCTTCAATGGGAGCAGTACCGATAACTGCCATAATAACAGCCTTGCCTCTGTTATTGACATAAATCTTATCGCCGGAATTGAGCTTCATACCGCGCTTATACTCAACATAGCCGTTTTTCTTGATAAGATCAAGCGTATAGTTGACTACTTCGCGTTCGATCTTTGCAGTGCTCATGAACTCCTTATAGTCCTCGCAAAAGCTGTAGCAAGCCTCTGCTTCCTCATCGCTCAATCTGCAAAATCCATTCTTACGCGGCATGAAAAGCTTCTCGCGGAGCTCCTTTGCTGCACTTTTGGTTTCTGACATATCTATCTCTCCTTTTTAATAAAATCGACTGAGTAAGTTGTTGCGGGATCCTGCTTTCTTGCGCAGTAATCCTTTATTTTATCCGAGACCTCTTTTGAGATCCCGTTAACGGTATCAAGTTTACCATTATTATGTATTATATAATCTGAATGTGTCTCGAAGAACTCCTCGTCAAGCTGCGAATTCATTCTTTTCCGAGCCTGTTCCACTGTGAGATTGTCTCTCTCGATTATACGCTTCTCGCGTATATCCGGATCTGCAAGCACCGAAATGATTATTTCGCAGAAGTCGTCCGCACGGCTTTCAAAAAGCGTAGGTGCATCAAGCAATATCAGCTTTTCACCGTTTGCAGAGTGACGTCTGATTTGTCTGAGGATCTCGCCTGTGATGTAAGGATATATTATAGAGTTGAGCATTTCAAGCTTGGCCTTATCTGAAAAAACTATTGCAGCAAGCGCTTTTCTGTCAAGTGAGCCGTCCTGTGCGATTATTCCTTTTCCGAAAAAATCCGCGACTTCTTCAAGACATTTTGAGCCTTTCTCCACGACCTTCCTCGAAACGATATCCGCATTGATGATCGCAAAACCGTTCTGGGAAAAGACTTTTGAAACCGTGCTTTTACCCGCTCCTGTCTGACCGGTAAGTCCGATAACCATAACTCCGCTCAAACTGTTCATATCCTTATCACCTCGAATCCTGCCGCCCTGATAAGGCGGTTATATACGGCAAGACCAACTCCCTCCGATGACGGCGCGCGAACAAAAACCTTGTCCGCTCCTATGTCATCAAGCTCTCTGAGTCTTTGAAAGATAAGCCTTGCCTGCTGAACGCTGTCTGCGCCGTATGTAAGTGCTTTATACGGGAAACTTTTCTCGTCCCCGTCAAAAATAAGAGAATAGGTATTCTCCGTTAGATTTGCTCCCACATATTCCGTAAATGCCGACAACTCGCCCTCAACCATTACAACATCAGCCTTTGGCGAGTAGTGCTTGTACTTCATTCCGGGCGAAGCTGCCTTTTCGCCGCTGCCGAGTTCATTGAGGATCGCGTGGTCTATCACCACATCGGAGCATACCTCAAGGAGACGCTCCCTTGTGACATATCCCGGACGGAGTATTCTTACCGAATCCTCACCCTCTATCGCTATTACAGTCGATTCAAGACCGATTTCCGACTGTCCGCCGTCAACAACTGCCGCAATTCTGCCATTCATATCGCGCATAACGTGCTGTGCCGACGTAGGACTGGGATATCCCGAAATATTAGCGGACGGAGCCGCGATCGGTCTGCCTGAAAGTTCGATCAGCCTGTGCATTACCGGATGTGAAGGCACACGGATACCAACGGTATCAAGACCGCCTGATGTGATCATAGGGATCCTGTCATTTTTGGGCAGAATTATTGTAAGAGGCCCCGGACAAAAATGCTCCGCAAGCTTATAAGCAAGCGGCGGAACACTCGTTGTATAGTCAGCAGCCTGTGAAAAATCCGCAAGATGCACAATAAGCGGATTATCGGCAGGTCTGCCCTTTGCTTTAAAAATCATTGCTACGGCTTTCTCGTTTGAGGCATCTGCTCCGAGCCCGTACACAGTCTCGGTCGGAATGCCGACAAGTTCGCCGTTTTTTATAAGTTCAGCCGCTTTTTTAAGCTGTTCTTCACTATTATCAAGAAATAATGTTTCCATAAAACTACGCTTCCTGATTTGCGAGCTTTGCAGCCTGATCTGCTGTAGCAAGCGCATCAAATACTTCATCAAGATTTCCGTTGAGGATATCCTCAAGCCGGTATATCGTAAGACCTATCCTGTGGTCGGTAAGACGTCCCTGCGGATAATTATACGTTCTGATCCGCTCAGAGCGGTCGCCTGTTCCGACCTGCATTTTTCTCTCTGACGCGATCTTGGCGTCCTGTTCCTGCTGCATTGCTTCGTAGACGCGCGAACGTAGTATCTTCATTGCCTTATCCTTGTTCTTATGCTGACTTCTCTCGTCCTGACACTCTACGACAACATTTGTCGGCAGATATGTTATTCTTACGGCAGATTCAGTCTTATTTATATGCTGTCCGCCTGCACCGCTTGCACGGAAATAGTCTATCTTGAGATCGGTAGGATTTATCTCCAGTTCGACCTCGTCCGCCTCAGCAAGAACTGCAACGGTAACGGTAGAGGTGTGTATCCTTCCCTGTGACTCGGTCTCGGGAACTCGCTGAACGCGGTGAACTCCGCTCTCGTATTTAAGGCGCGAATAAGCACCCTCTCCCGTAATGGAGAAGCTTATCTCCTTGAAACCGCCAAGCTCTGTCGGATTAGCGCTGAGTATCTCCTGTTTCCAGCCGCGAGCCTCAGCATACATCGTATACATTCTGTAAAGTGAATTTGCAAAGAGTGAAGCTTCCTCGCCGCCTGCTCCCCCGCGTATCTCAATAATTACGTTCTTGTCATCATTCGGATCTTTCGGCAGAAGAAGAACCTTTAACTCCTGAGTGCAGGTATCCATATCGGACTTTGCCTCTTCAAGCTCCGACTGCGCCATTTCACGGAAATCCTTATCAAGACCGCCCTCGTCAAGAAGCTCCTTAGCCTCATTGTATGAATTTTCGGCAGTTTTATACTGACGGTATTTCTCGATTATCGGCGTCATGTTTTTGTAATCACGCATAAGCTTTGTGTAAAGCTTATTGTCGCTGACTGTCTCCGGCTCTGAAAGCCGTGCCGAGATCTCTTCGTATTTCTGCTCCATTACCGCAAGCTTTTCAAACATCTGTATTTCTCCTTAAAATATAGTTATGTGAATTGCCGCAGTATGCTATCCCTCGTCAGCGTGTTTTACCTGCCTTATACTCTTTTCTATTTTGTTTCTGGGAACCATAAACTCACGGAGACATTTTACACATCTGAGCCTGAAATCCATTCCCGAACGGATCACGAACATTTCATTTGCACCGCAGGGGTGATTTTTTTTCATCGTCAGTATATCACCGGGACGTATATCCAAAGCTCTTCCTCCCTTGAATTTCTTTTATACAGCCATAATATGCCGAAAAGGCGTGAGATATATTCATCACGAAAAGACTTCTTTCTCCCAAAAACCGTACATTAAACATTATACCCCAAATTTCATTCAAAATCAATATTTCACGGGTATATTTTATTCTTTTTGTGGAAAAACAATAAAAACGTTATATAAAAGATATGAATCTCTTACAATTTAGAAAGGTTGATGAATATGCTATCAAGAGTTACCGCTGAATTCGAGACTTCCGAGCTTGCTGAACTTGCTCTCAAACGCGCAAGAGAGTCCTCAAAGGACATTTATTCCACCGAGATCATGTATAATAAGCGGTCGGAAAGAGCCGCAAAGCTTAGCGGCGGAACGCACTTCACGGTCCTGCCAATGGCTCCGACTGCTTATAATTATGTTACCGCAGTCATGGAGTCTCCGATTGACGAAAGCTCCGTCCCTGAACCGATAAGGCGCAGAACTGCTCACGCCTGTATCGTTTGTTCCGAAAATGCCGTCAGCAATGTTACGGCGCTTCTCAATGCAATGGGCGCGCTTAATATCCATTCTGCAAATTGATTGCATATCTTCGTATCCTGCGGCATAGAATTGACTATCCGGATATTACAACAACGGAGGTAAAAATCATGAATTACAGACCCGAAGGCTGCTTATACAAAACACCTGTAAATCAGCGGCTTATTTCGTCCGCAGAAGGTCTCACCGAGGCCATGAACTGCGGCACAATCATTGAGGCGAGAGTTTCAGTATGCACCAGCTCACACGACCTTATAATCGACCTGCCGTGCGCAAAGGGAGTGATCTCACGCGAGGACGGCGCACTCGGTATTCCGGAAGGCAAAACCCGTGATATAGCATTGATATCACGGGTAAATAAAATCGTTTGTTTTAAGGTCAGGGAGCTGAACTATGGATCCAACGGTTCACTTACCGCGAAACTCTCGCGCAGAGAGGCTCAGGAGGAGTGTCAGAGAAACTACATAGAAAAACTCCGCGCAGGAGACATTATCGAAGCAAAGGTAACACATCTTGAGCAGTTCGGCAGCTTTGTCGATATCGGCTGCGGTATCCCCTCTCTTATCCCGATAGACACGATCTCTGTTTCGCGTATATCTCACCCCTCCGACAGAATGAGGGTCGGTCAGATGATATACGCAGCCGTAAAATCAAACGAAAGTGCCCGCATTTGTCTCACTCACAAGGAACTTCTCGGCACTTGGGAGGAAAACGCAGCAGACTATGAAGTCGGCGAAACTGTCTCAGGAATCGTCCGCTCCGTTGAGAGCTACGGAATATTTGTAGAACTTACGCCCAATCTCGCAGGCCTTGCGGAAGCTCGTGACGGTATAACCGCAGGTATGCACGTCAGCGTGTATATCAAGGCGATAATTCCCGAAAAGATGAAGGTCAAGCTTGTTATCGTAGACAGTTGTGACTCACATGATGAAGTACTCGATTTCAAGTATAGGTTCAGGGAAAGCCATATAAATAAGTGGCGTTACTCGCCCGAGCAATCCGATAAAATTATTGAAAGCATATTCTGAAACAAAAAGGCTGCCGTACAACCGTACAGCAGCCGATTTTTTATCCTTAGAATGCTATCTCTTCGCAGATGTGGTGAAGCTTCTCGTCATAGGGCTTTGTCATTGAAAGCGCTTCCTGGATGTCAAAGTCAACGATCTTGCTGTCCTTGATTCCGACAACGCGGTTGCCGATACCCTTTTCAAGAAGTTCTACAGCATAGTAACCCATTCTTGTAGCCTCTACTCTGTCTCTTACAGTAGGTCTGCCGCCTCTCTGAACGTGACCGAGAACTGTTGCTCTTGCCTCAATTCCTGTCTTTTTCTGGAGTTCATCAGCTATCTCGTGTGCGTGACCGATGCTCTCGGCAACTACTACAACAAAGTTCTGCTTTCCGTTTGCCTTCTTCTTGAGCATTGTCTGAGCGATCTGATCGAGGTCGTAAGGAACTTCCTTTGTGATGATGTCAGTAGCTCCGCAGGCAATACCTGTGTTAACAGCGATATGACCTGCGCCTCTGCCCATTACCTCAACAACAGAGATTCTGTCATGTGACTGAGATGTGTCACGAAGCTTGTCAACGAGATCCATAGCTGTGTTCATAGCGGTATCAAAACCGATAGTATAATCTGTGCAGGCAATATCATTGTCGATAGTGCCGGGAAGTCCGATACAAAGCATACCCATTGCTGAAAGGTCAGCCGCACCTCTGAATGAACCGTCACCGCCGATCACAACAAGACCCTCGATACCGAGTTCGTCACACTTTGCCTTAGCCTTTGCAACGCCTTCCTTGGTCTTGAATTCAGGACATCTTGCAGTATAAAGTACTGTACCGCCGTTGTGGATAATATCTGAAACGCTCTTTTCGTCCATTTTGAAAATATCGCCGGTGAGGAGTCCAACATATCCTCTGTGGATACCATAGACATTCATTCCCTTGCTGATAGCGGCTCTTACAACTGCTCTTACAGCAGCATTCATTCCGGGAGCGTCGCCTCCGCTTGTTAAAACACCGATGTTCTTAATCATAAAAATTCTCCATTCTGCACCTTGCGTATATTATAATGAACCCACAGCCGTAAACAGCCTCGCCGTAGAATAATTCCATACATTTATTATTTTACTACTTTGTAAAATATTTGTCAAGTGAATCGTGCATTTTTTTATTTTATTAATTAGAATTCACCTTATAAGTCCTATATTTTTTGGTGAATACAGCTTTTTCAGTTCATTTATGCTTTCGCGGCTTATACCGAGTGTGAGTTTATTCTTCGGCATAACAGTCTTTCCCATGTCCTCAATGTAGAAACATATCGGAGTATCTCCCGTGTATTTGCCGCAGATACGGACAAGCTCGGGAGAGATACCTGCATTCTGCGATGTGGTCTTTATACAGAGTTTCATGCTCTTTATAAGTTCGGGGATCTCCTTTTCGCCGAAAATCGCTCCGCAGACTACAGTCACCCGATCGTCCTTTGCCGATACTTTGCCGTTTATGAGCAGTATATTGTCGTCTACAAGCTGTGAGGAAAAAGCGGAGTACAGCTTCGGAAATACAACGCACTCCAACTCGTCAGTATCGTCGGAAACGTCCAGAAAGCACATCTTTTCGTTATTTTTCGTCATGTGGATCTTCTTGCCGTCAACTATGCACATAAGCTTTATGTTCTGACCGTCTTTTGCGGAAGAAGTCTCGCCGACCAGTTCTCCGATAGGAATCGTGTGAAGGAGTTCTGCTATCCATTTGTATCCGGAAAGCGGATTTCCGCTGAGGTACATTCCCGTTGCCTCTTTTTCCATGGAAAAGAGACGCTTTTCATCAAATTCAGGTTTATACGGTATCTTAACGCCCATATCCTGACTGCTGTCGAAATCGAGAAAATTCAGTTGTCCCTCGATAGCGCGTTTTGAGTCAGAACCTGCCGAACTCAACAACTCGGCATAACAATCGAGCATCTGGCGGCGGTTAAGTCCGAGGCCATCGAAAGCTCCCGCCTTTATCATATTTTCAAGAGCCTTTCGGTTCAGCTCTCTGCCCTCAATTCGCTCACAGAAATCCTGTAGTCCTCTGAATCTGCCCTTTTGCTGCCTTTCGGCAATTATCCTGTCTGCAAGTCCGCTGCCGACATTTTTTATCGCAAGAAGTCCGAAGTACATTTTTCCGTCTGCAAAGGTAAAATTCTTCATGCTCATATTTATGTCGGGGCTGAGGACTTGAGTACCTGCTCCCCTGCACGAGGCCATATACTCCGCAAGCTTTCCGGTCATGCCCATTACACTCGACATCAGCGCCGCCATGTACGCGCCGTTGTAGTGACACTTCAGATACGCGGTCTGATATGCGAGATAGGCATAAGCCGCCGCATGGGACTTATTGAACGCATACGAAGCAAAGCTTATCATCTCATCGAATATCTCGTTTGCGATCCTGCCGTCAACACCGTTTTTCTGTGCTCCTGCAACAAAACTTTCGCGCTCTTTCAGCATTACATCATGCTTTTTCTTCGCCATTGCACGGCGGACTATATCCGCGTGACCATACGAGTAACCCGCAAGTTTCCGGCAGATCTCCATTACCTGCTCCTGATATACCATACAGCCGTAAGTGTCAGCAAGTATGCTTTCCAGAATCGGGTGTTTGTACTTTATTTGCTCGGGGTGCTTCTTGTTTTCGATATATATGGGTATCGACTTCATAGGGCCGGGGCGGTAAAGCGAAATTACTGCGATCAGATCCTCAAGGCGTTCCGGAGCAAGTTCCATGAGCCGCGCAGTCATGCCTGCACTTTCCAGTTGGAAAACTCCGCTCGTATCGCCGCGTGTGAGCATAGCAAAGACAGAACTGTCATCTGTCGGGATCGCATTTATATCGAAATTCGGCTCGGTCTTATGTATTTCGCGGACAGTATCACGGATTATCGTAAGGTTTCGCAGTCCGAGAAAGTCCATTTTCAGTAGTCCGAGCGATTCAAGAACAGTCATCGTGTACTGGGTCACTATCGTTCCGTCGTTCTTTTGCAGCGGAACGAGATCACTCAGCGGCACTGCCGATATAACAACTCCTGCGGCATGAGTTGAAGCATGGCGCGGCATTCCTTCAAGCTGTCTCGAAAGGTCAATAAGCTTTTTTACAGACCTGTCAGAATGATACAGCGTCGTAAGATCTTCGGAACTTTTAACCGCCTCTTCCAATGTGTCACGGAAGTCTATCTGCTTTGCAACTCTGTCACACAGAGCGTACGGGAGTCCGAGAACTCGTCCGACATCGCGTATCGCCGCACGGGCTTTAAGAGTATCGAATGCAATAATTTCGGAAACGTAATCCTTACCGTATCTGCGCACAACGTAGTCCTTGACGTCCTGCCGTCCCTCAATACAAAAATCAATATCAAAATCGGGCATACTGACACGCTCAGGATTAAGAAAGCGCTCAAAGAGAAGGTTGTACTTTATCGGATCAATGCCTGTAATTCCGATACAGTAAGCGCAAAGACTTCCTGCGCCCGATCCTCTGCCGGGGCCAACAGGGATCCCATGCTCACGCGCGTATCTGATAAAGTCCCACACTATGAGATAGTAGTCGGTATATCCCATTTTTGTAATTACCAAAAGCTCGTATTCAAGGCGGTCTGTAACGGTTTTATCAGGAGTTTTTCCGTATCTCTTGTACATTCCGTCACGGCAAAGTCCGCGGAAATACTCCACGTTGTCGGTAATGCCCTCTATCGTGAACTTCGGCAGCTTTATATTGCCGAATTCAAACTCAACATTGCAGCGTTCCGCTATCTTTACTGTATTTCTGACAGCATCTTCGTGCCCCGGGAAAAGCTCCGCCATTTCTTCGGCAGACTTCACATAGAACTCATTTGTTTCAAAGCTTATGCTGTTCGGCTCATCAAGAGTCTTTCCCGTCTGAATACACAGCAGAACATTCTGCATTTCAGCGTCCTGCCTGTTGATATAGTGACAGTCGTTTGTCGCTGCAAGCGGAATTCCCGTATCCTGCGAAAGCCTGTACAAATAGGCGGTGACCTTCTGCTCGTCGCTTATTCCGTGATTCTGTATTTCGAAGAAATAGTTGCCCTCGCCGAATATTTCCCTGTAGGCAAGTGCGCACGACTTAGCACCCTCGTAGTCATCAGCCGCAAGCAAACGCGGTATCTCCCCCGCAAGACAGGCTGACATACAAATAAGTCCGCCGTGATATTTTTTCAGGAGTTCCGTGTCTACTCTCGGCTTGCTGTAAAAGCCCTCAATACTCGCAAGTGAAACGAGCTTTACAAGGTTCTTGTAACCCTCGTTGTTCTCGCACAGCAGTATCAGATGATACGGCGATGAATCAAGTTTCGGCTCTTTGTCAAACCTGCTCCTGCGCGCTACATAGACCTCGCAGCCTATTATCGGCTTTATGCCCTCTTTCCTTGCTTCGTTCCAGAATTCGACTGCACCGTACATATTTCCGTGATCGGTTATTGCAACAGCCGTCTGTCCAAGTTCCTTTATCCGCTTTATGAGTGGCTTTATGCGGCAGGCTCCGTCAAGCAGACTGTACTCGGTATGGAGGTGGAGATTTACAAATTCATTCGCTTTTATCATCTGTCCTGCCCTCCCGAATGTCATCTGCTATCTTGGCGAGCCGCTTGAAGCGGTGATTCACTCCCGAACGGCTTATCGGAGGCTCAAGTGTGTCGCCGATCTCACGCAGGCTCATATCGAGGTTGTCAAGTCTCAACTGTGCAATATCGCGCAGTTCCTCGGAAATATTATCAAGTCCAAGCGTGCGGTCAATAAGTTTTATATCTTCAAGCTGTTTCACCGCGGCATTTACGACCTTATCTATATTCGCGGAGTCGCAGTTGGCTATGCGATTGGCTTTGTTGCGCACGTCCTTGTATATCTTGACATTCATGAGGTCAAGCGTACACTGCTGTGCTCCGATAAAGGTAAGCGTATCCTCTATGGACTCGCTGCCCTTAATATAGACTATATGCTGTCCCCTGCGGAGAGAAGTTTTTGCGTTTACGCCTATATCCCCGAGCAGAACTTTAAGTTCTGATGCAAGTTTATCATCGGGAACAGCAAATTCAAGGTGATACTCCTTTTCGGGATCATTTACGCTCCCACAGGCAAGAAATGCCCCTGCTGTAAAAACTCCGAGACTATTTGTTGCAATAATCTCGGAATTTATCTCTCTTTCTTCGGGATCTATCCTGTACCTTGAATATATCTCGGATATGAGCTTTGGATCAGTTATCTCGTAACTGTAAAGCACCGTTCCGTTCCTGCGAGTATTAGTCTTGCAGGCAGGCTCAGTCCTGAACACACGCCTGAAAAGCTCCGCAAAAAGCTGTGACGATGATCCACTCTCACTCTGAAAGCAAACAGAACCGGCTGAAAGCTCACGGCTGAAAATCAGCATTCCGTAAAGACACGCAAACCGCTTTTCTTTGTCGTTTACAGAGGAACATATTTCCTTTCTGACTTCATTTGAGAAAGATATTTTCACTCACTCCTCAGTATTTTTTATCCTTGGTTATATCCCTATGGAATTTCTGAACTTTATATTCGTTTTTGGAAAGGTGCTCTGCCATAAGCTCGGCGAAGGTTATCGAGCGGTGCTTTCCGCCTGTACAGCCGAATGCGATCACGAGCTGACTTTTCCCCTCATGAACGTAAAGCGGTATCAGATAGTCTATAAGGTCTGTAAGCTTGTTGAAAAGCTCATGAGACTGCTTAAAACTCATCACATAGTCCCTTACGCACTGTTCAAGTCCCGTGCGGTTGCGCAGTTCGTCAATATAGTACGGATTTGGCAGACACCTTACGTCAAACACAAGGTCGGATTCGGTAGAAACTCCGTACTTGAATCCGAATGACATCACCTTTATATTCAGTGAATCGGAATTCTTGACGAGGAAAAGCGACCTCACCTGCTCCTTGAGCTGTGAGGCGGTATATTCCGAAGTTTCTATGTAATAATCGGCTATTTCCCGCAACTGTGAAAGCTGGTTGCGCTCATATGCTATCGCCTCGTGCATATTCCCGTTGAACTTATCATGCAGCGGATGTCTGCGCCGAGTTTCCTTGTAACGCTTGATGAGCACTTCGTCGCTCGCACTTATAAAAAGTATCTTAGATTGAATTGTTTTGTCCGACTTTATCTCCTGCCATGCATGGAATATCTCAGCGAACATATCGCCTGTTCTTATATCAAATGCAACAGCTATTTTTTTGATCTCCGATTCGGACTTTCTGCATAGATCAACAAATTGCGGTATGAGCTTAGGCGGCAGATTATCAATACAGTAGTAGCCGATATCCTCCATTACATCCATGACGCAGGACTTTCCCGATCCTGACATTCCTGTTACTATCAGCAGCTCCATAACGCACCTCCTTGCCTGCTCTTACCTGAGAATTATCGGTTCAAGTTCGAGCTGATATCCTGTTTTTTCTTTTACTTCGGCTTTCACCTTTTCGCAGAGTTCAAGCACATCTGCACAGGTCGCATAGCCCTTGTTTATTACAAATCCGCTGTGTTTTTCGCTGACCATTGCTCCGCCGCACGAAAATCCTTTCAGACCGCACTGTTCAATGAGCAAAGACGCATAACTGCCCTCAGGACGCTTGAATGTGCTGCCTGCACTCGGATACTCAAGCGGCTGCTTTGAACTGCGCTTTGACATACATTCGTTCATACGAGCCTTGATCTCAGCAGGATCTCCCTCGGTAAGCTGCATTGTAACAGATGTTATCACATTGGAAGTTCCCGAAAATACACTGTGACGGTAGGAAAGCTCCATGTCCTTTGCAGAGATACTCCTGATACGGCAGTTTTCATCAATGTACTCTGCCGAGATCACTACGTCCTTCATTTCACTTCCGTAAGCACCCGCATTCATGTAGAGCGCTCCGCCTACTGTTCCCGGAATGCCAAAAAGATTCTCCATTCCCGAGAGTCCGTTCTGCTGGGCGTGAACGCAGGCAGAAGCCAGTGAAGCTCCCGCATCGCACCGAATTGTATTGCCTTTCACTTCTATCTGCGAAAAGTCGCTGCCGAACAGGAGTATAACTCCGTCAAAACCCTCGTCTGCGGCTAAAACATTGCTGCCCCTGCCGAGTATTCCGTATTTTATGCCATTGGTTTTCATGTATTCTATCAGCTTTGCAGCAGATTCAGCGGAATTCACGCTTACAAGCGCACGGCATGGCCCGCCGAAACGAAATGTAATGTATTCGCTCAAAGAACATTCAGGCGTTATGCGGCAGCCGAGCTCTTCACAAAGCTTGGTAAGTTCTGCTATGTTTATCATGATTCCTCCAGGATTTCAATTGATTGTCTCCGCAGCCATTACTGCGTGCGGCTTGATTAAAACGCCTCGTAATCGCGGACTGTCTCCTTGGCGTCGGACTCCATGCCAAGTCTGTTGAGAAGTTCTCTTGCAGCGTTGTAGCCCATTTTCTTCTGTCTGTTGTTCATTGCCGCAACTTCAAGAATTACCGCAAGGTTACGTCCGGGCTTTACGGGGATGGTGAGAGAAGGTATCTTTACGCCAAGAAGCGACACATACTCTGTATCAACGCCCATTCGGTCGTACACCTTTTCGGAATTCCACTGTTCAAGCTCGATAACAAGGTCTATTTTCTCAGTCATCTTTACTGCACCGATACCAAAGAGGCGGCGCGCATTTATGATTCCGATTCCGCGCAGTTCGAGGAAGTGACGGATATTGTCAGGCGAACTTCCGACAAGGCTGATGTTTGAAACCTTTCTTATCTCTACCGCGTCATCAGCTACAAGGCGGTGTCCTCTCTTTACAAGCTCAATCGCAGTTTCGCTCTTACCTACGCCGCTTTCACCGGTTATGAAAACACCTTCGCCGTAGATCTCGATAAGTACGCCATGACGGGTGATTCTCGGTGCAAGCGTAAGATTGAGATATGCAATGAGTCCCGACATGAAGTTTGAAGTGCTCTCCTTACTTCTGAGAAGCGGAACTTCATACTCTTTCGCAAGTTCAAGCATTTCTGCAAAGTATGGGAGCTCGCGGGTAATGATAAGTGCAGGTATTCTCTGCGCAAAGAGAAGCTGGAGTCTCTCGCGCCGTGTCTTTTCGTCAATTGTCGAGAGATAAGCAAACTCCATTTTTCCTATTATCTGGATGCGCTCCGGATTAAAATACTCATAAAAGCCCATGAGCTGAAGTCCGGGTCTGTTTACATCGTTTTCTTCGATCATCACTTCGTTGGCGTCCTTGTGGATGTAGATCACCTCAAGCTTGAATTCGTCAATAACCTTGCGAAGCGATACTTTAAAATTATCTGCCATGTTTCATCTTCTCCGTTCTCCGAAATTTCGGGGATATTTAAATATATTCATCAGCCGATCACAAATGAACTGTAGCCGTACTTCGATATGCTTTCCTTTGCTTTTACAAGTTCGGAAATGCTCACGGAAGTACCCGATATGCGCACAGCCACATTAAAATCGGCAAGGTCTTCATTTACAAGTTTAAGCATCTTGTCTACGTTTTCCGACGCAGTTCCGTCAAACTCATATACCGTGTCTGCGGTGTAGACTCCGCCTGAGATCTCATCAAGGTCAATGTCCAGTACAAAAGAATTTGCGCTTAAAAGCATAGGCTGAACAATATCGCTGTTTCCTTTTAGCAGGTCAGCGGCGGATACCTCTATCATCATCGAGGAACCGTTATTGACCACATTCTCGTACATCATGTTCGCTGCCGAAGTAAGCGCCATATAGCGGTCATTTGCCACCACGAACTCTCCAAGATACTCTATGTCGCTCTGACGAAACTCGGGGAAAACAAAGTCCGAGCATATCACCTTTTCAAAGCCTGCACCGGCAGCTTCCTGCGCTATAGCCGCATTGTAGCTCACCGCCATATCCGAAAAAGGCGACATCCACGGCTTTCCGCCGTCCTCAAGATTGTTGTCTATCCACATTGAGCCGTCGTCAGCGGTCACATAAGCGGTCTCAGGATAATTTATGGGAATTATATTATCGTCAAAGGTACTGATGTATGCAGTCGGCTTGTAGCCTGCGCTGCCAATTATCGAAACCATATCCGAAAGCTCGACCTGTGACTGGACTGCTCCTGACATGACCGCCATATTGACCTTGCTCGCATAGTATATTTTGCCTCCGCTTACCTTCAGCGGAACTTCGATATACTCTATTTTTTCGCCTGCCGGAACTCTTTTAAGCGCAGTTCTGAGTGCGTCACTGCTGAGCAGATCCGCCGGAGCAAGGGCATATGCTCTATACTGCTCAAACGACGAGGACTGATCATCTGCCGCAGTTTCACCAGAGATCACTTCTCCGTTTTCATTTGTCACCTGCTCGGAATCCGTAGTCACTATCGTGGAAACATCGTTGTCGCCCTTTTTCTTGGTGTAGTTGATGATCGGCTCTGCTACGCTATAGCCGATAAAGCCTATGCCGCCTATGAGCAATACGGTAAGTCCTACAGAGAATGCCTTTCCTACAGGACTTTTTCCGTAATAGTTCTTCTCTTTTGTCTTGTATATTTTCCTTCCTTTATTCTTTACCTTCATCTTTTTCTCCTGTTTGCGCCTGCATTTTATGGCGCTTCTTCTGCATTTTATATTATGTGCCAAGTGAATAAACTGCCATTGAAATTATGCCGAGATACACAAGCATTGCCGGAAATCCCCTGAACGCCGAAGGAACTTTGACGGAATTGAGCTTTCTGTACGCTGCCGTAAGTATAAGTGCCGCAAGAATAAACCCAAGTCCTGCTTTAAGTCCCGACTTTACATACGCGAGAAGCGAATCGAATGCGGGATTTGCATTTGCACGCTCAGTTACAGTAAAAAGTGTTCCCATAACTGCGCAGTTAAAAGCTGAAACATGAATGTATCTTGCATAGCGTTTAAGCCTGCCTTTTCCGGCAAAATGCAGAAGTGCAAGCAGAAGCACATATAGTATTCCCACGGTGAGCGTGTAAAAAACAAGCGTAAGGTCACCATATTTTTCCGGTAATGCGTGATTTATGAAGTAAGCTGCTGCCGAACCCACTGTTGTAAAGACAGTTATGACAAACGCTGTTCCGACAAGGTTTTTGCGGCTGTCCGCCGCTATAAAGATGGTACTTGTTCCAAGCGCCTGCATGAGTATGAGGTTCACGGAGAGCAGCGCGATAAGCTCAGTTATCAGAAACATCGCTCTCACCTCCCGATTCATTCTTTGCATTCATTATCAAGGAGCGGACTGCGCGGTAAGCTCCGCACATAAGTCCGAGGAAGATAAATCCTCCGAACGGCTGTGCAAGTCCGCCTGCAACTGTATTCACGTCAACTATCCTGCTGTTTATCGTTCCATACGCGAAAAGCTCCCTGATAAACGCTGTTACAGCCATTACAATGTCAAATCCAAGAATGTAGAAGATCAGCGTAGGTATCATTCTCAGTTTTTTCATACGGAAAAACTTTGCCTCAGTCTGAAATACTATGAGCGAATTAACAGCTAAAAGCGGGAAATATATTCCTATTCTCGGTATTGCATCGGGATAAAACTGTTCCGCCGCAAGCTTGACGGGAATATACACGAGTGATGATATCAGAGCGTAGATGATTATTTTAATGGTGTACGGCAGTTTACGCGGAACAAATGAGGCTACCATAACCGATAAAAACGTTATCGCGGAAAATGCATACATAAGCGCACACGCATTTCGCAGACTGTCGCCGCAGACTATTACAGGCGAGATGACCATGAGTGATGAAAGAACCGTATTATCTGCAAGGAGTCCGTCGAAAACAGAGCTTTTTCTCTTATTCATCTGTATGCTCCTCCTCTTCTTCATCAAGCAGTTCGGAGAGTTCTTCATCTAAGAACTCCTCAAAGTCGTCAGTCTCCTCATCGTCAGGTTCTTCCTGTTCTTCTTCATGTTCAACTGATCCTTTCTCGTCCTCTGAGGGTTCTTCCTGCTCATCAGCAAGCTGCTCCTCTAACGCTTCTGCCTCTTTCATCGCAGCATTGAAGTTTGCTTCGGTACTTGCGAGTTCGATTCTCTTTTCAAGATTCTTGAACATGAGTGCTATAGGCGTAAAGAGTACCGAAACTATCACGATCGCATTCTCTTTCGCCGTGGTAAGGACAATAACATATGAAACTATCCCAATAAACAAGCCGTAAAAGAACGCGTAATAGTTCCTTTTCGGAGCTATCCTGCGGTCAGACACTATATATATTGCCGCAAACAGAACCATGTTCGTGACAAGGCTGTACCTTACGCTGTCCGCACGGTTAGGTATAATCGGCGCAACATAGGCAAAAAGTGCTGTTCCTGCAATTGTTCCGATAAATGCTCCTGCCGATATATCACGGCGGAACATCAGTATCAGCGCCGAAACCGCAAGGAGAAGTATGCTTACGGCTCCGGCAGCTCCGCTGAAATTGCCGAGCATTATTTCAAAATCCGTATACTCCATTCTTCCTGTCATGTTAAAAACATGAGATGCAGAATTGACAAGCTCCTGCGGTTTTCCAAAGATACCGGTCTTTACATGAGGAGCGGTAAAAAGCAGGAGATCGCGTCCCCACGAAGTAAGCACGAAAATATACGCTGCGGCTGCCGGCGAGAAGATCATGTTGACGCGTCCGCCGAAGATGTTCTTGGCAACCACTACCGCAAACAATGACGCGAGCGCCGCGACCTTATACGACATGACCGACGGCAGCATCAGCGCGATTATAAGCGCGTCAGATGTACAGCTCAGGTCGTCCGCCGTAAACCGCCTGCCCATGAGCCTGACAGAAATTATGTCGGCTGCAAGCGAAACAGTCACACAAAGTCCAGCAAGCGCAAGCGAGCGCACTCCGTAGTAAAAATATGCCATAAGCTCAAGTGCAAGCAGTGTTATTGTAACATCAAGCCACACAAGACGCTCGGATTTCATTTTTTTCAGCATGAGCCGCCGTCCTTCATGAGCTGCGCAGCCATTGCCATGTCTGCCGCCTTGAAAAGGTAGCTTCCCGACACAAGTACATTTGCTCCTGCCCTTATTGCGTCAGGAGCAGTCTTATCGTTGATACCGCCGTCAACCTGTATGGGAGTATCCATTCCGAGCGAATCGAGTTTCTCCCTTATAACGCGCACTTTCTCGATAGTTTCGGGAATTATGCTCTGTCCGCCGAATCCCGGCTCAACGGTCATTACCAGTACCATATCAAGATACGGCAGATAATCAAATACCGCTTCTGCCGGAGTTGCAGGCTTTATTGCAAGTGCCGCCTTTGCTCCGGCTTTTTTTATAGCCGAAATGGTCTCCATTGCATTGCTTTCGCTTTCAAGGTGAAAAGAGATGATGTCCGCACCGAATTTTGCAAACCTTTCCGCATACTTCAAGGGATCGGTTATCATCAGGTGAACATCAAGCGTGAGATCTGTCTGCTTTCTTACCGCTTCGAGTACGGGGAGTCCATAAGTAATATTGTTTACGAAAACTCCATCCATTACATCGAAATGCAGCATATCTATACCATTTTCTTCAAGTCTCCTTATCTCATCACCGAAATTCATAAGATCAGCGCTGAGTACTGAAGCTGAAATTTTTGTTTTCAATAGTATCACTTCTTCCATTTTTGCCGAATCTTCCTTCGGCGGCTTCCAAAATTGTTTTTTTTCATACATATTCATTATATAATATTTCTTCTTTCACGTCAATATGCTACAATTGTTTTTTATTTTATTTATATCAGTAAAATAATTCGGTAACCTGTTCAAGCTGTCGGGCATATTATGTATCAAAATGCTTTTTGCAGCTACACGACCTTTTATCATGGCTGCATTACGGAGGGATATTATGCTTATTCAACTAATACGAAACCTGTTCTTCTTCGCCCTGCATCTCGAAAACACAGCCGCGTTTCCAAAACCACTCTCCAAAAAGGATGAGAGCGAGTGCTTTGAACGTATGGCTAAGGGTGACAAATCTGCAAAGGATAAACTTATCGAGCATAATCTAAGGCTTGTCGCTCACATCGTCAAAAAATATTCCCCTTCCTTAGACGAACAGGACGAACTTATTTCCATTGGAACTATCGGTCTGATAAAAGCTGTATCAACCTTTGATTACACCAAGGAAGCACGTTTCGCTACATATGCAAGCAGATGTATTGAAAATGAGATACTCATGAGTTTTCGGGCAGCTAAAAAGTCCGCGGGCGATATTTATATGAATGAACCCGTAGAAACTGACAAGGACGGCAACGCGCTCACCCTGATTGATCTCATAGATGACGGAGTTGACATTCACGAACAGGTTGACCTGCTCATTCGTTCAAAGCAGCTTTACAGATTTCTCGGACAATGCCTTGACAGCCGCGAATTTGACATAATCACTTATCGCTACGGACTTTACGGCAAAAAATCCCACACGCAAAGTGAAACAGCCGAAAAGCTGAATATCTCGCGATCCTACGTATAGTATATAGCTTATTATAAATGAATGGCAATCGCAAAAAACACAAAAGCGACCATTCATTTTTTATTTTATGCATAGGACAAGCTCTTATTCGCATTGTACATTATAACTTCAATGCAGACATATCGCAATTGGATTTGCTGAAAGTTTTAAAGGCTCAGTATGGAATTATACTGTTTCATAAAAAACTTCACAAAACTCCTTGCAGCTATGTGTATCACGATGGATAAAAATGAATGGCACTATAGAAGAAAGGATTGTATCAATATGGCAAGTGCTGTTCAGTGGATTAAAATTACAACTGACATTTTTGATGATGAGAAAATGCTTCTCATTGATTCAATGTCGAATTCTGATGAAATCATCATCATTTGGTTTAAACTACTTTGCTTCGCCGGCAAGCAGAATAACAAAGGCGTTTTTATGATGAATAATATCCCCTACACTACAAAAATGCTCTCTACTATTTTCCGAAGAAGCGAAGAAACAGTAATAAAGGCTCTGAAAACCTTTGAAGAATTTGGAATGATACAGTATATAAATGGAGCTATTACTATCACTAACTGGGGAAAGCACCAGAACCTTGACAAAATCGAAGCAAATAACGAATATATGCGCAATTATATGCGAGAGTATCGTAAAAAGCAAAAAGCTGTTGCCACAAATAAAAATGAGGATAAAGTTAACGGTAAACTTAATGGTAAAGTTAATATTAACTCGGCAGAGGCAGAAAAAGAATTAGATTCAGAAAAAGATATAGAATCAGAAAAGAGTAAAACAGAAGATTCTATTTCCGATGAAACATTAAGCAATCTGGACTATGATTCTATCATAAACTCTTTTAATTCTATCTGTAAATCCCTGCCCAAAGTTATAAAAATTACGGAAAAACGCAAAAAAGCTATTAGAGAGGTCAATAAACTTTTAGGAGATATAACATTTGAGCAGTTATTTGAAAAGGTTGACGATTCGGATTTTCTTTCGGGGAGAAAAGGGACTTGGTGTTCTACCTTTGATTGGATCGTAACGTCAACCAATGCCCTTAAAATTATCGAGGGAAACTACGATGACCGAAAGCAGAAATCAAAAGAAGATTACTCAGATTGTTCCAGGTATGAGAATCTAACAATGGAGGTATAAGAATATGAATGAAATGGATTATATAAAATGCTTCGATTACTATCGGTACTGTGCAGGTTTAAAAAGACGTCAATTCAATTATTATCTCAATAGTCTTTCTGTTAACCCACAAAAGGGACAAGAACAAGCCTTTGATGCAATAATTGCTTTCACTGAAAACTACCTGTCAGAAAAGAAGCCTGATGGTCTATTATTAATTGGTGGTGTAGGCAGCGGTAAAACCTTTATGGTTTCCAGTGTTGTCAACAACATCATTGACAATATAAGCGAAGATGAAATTTTGCGGTTAGAATCGCCTAATGATCATGTTCTGAGAAATATGTCATTTGATTACAATTGGTTTATCCATTGTATAGACTATGCCTGCTTTATATCTGTAACGGAACTGTTTGAAAAATTAAAATCGTTAATCGCTTCGCAAGAAACATGGTTTTATGATAAAATGATTCAGCATCTCAAAACAGTACAATTATTGGTTCTTGACGATTTGGGCGCTGAAAAGTCGAGCGAATGGACAAAATCAGTTCTATTTGAAATCATTGATTACAGATATAATGAATTACTGCCTATACTTGTTACAACAAACTGTCCTCCAAAGGAATTAAAAGAAAAAATAGGCGACAGAAACTTTGACCGTTTAAGAGAAATGTGTACATTGGTTTCTGTTACAGCTGAAAGTCAGAGAAAAACCTCTGTGCTGTAAACGATTAATATATCTACCATTTATAATATTACAAAAGCCATTGATTTTTAATAGTCAATGGCTTTTTTCTATATGAAAGGACACACCTATCCGTGCCCTATGATAATATATAAGGTTTTTTTCAAAAGTTGTCTTAATTTAGATAATTCATACAAAATAAAAAGCAAATTTTATGCACAAATTTAGCAAAAGCAACAACTTCAATTCTCAACCGTTATAAACCGCGGGAAAGTATAAGCATTTTTAGGTGAGAACGAGAAGTTATTCTAAACCCAAAAGAATGTTTACAGCTTTCTGGAGGTCTGTTTTCGTGCGGTACGCCATAATTACCTTTCGCTCTTGCTCGCTTAATTCTTCCGGAGATAATCTGACATCAAGCATTTCACTGGGTGATACATTCAATGCTTTGCAGATTTCTGAAAGAATATCTACATCGGGACGATTTATTCCTTGTTCCCAGTTTGAAACCCTGCTGTTGCTAACGCCGATCAAATCAGCCAATTCTTTTTGGCTCATACCACGCATTTCTCTGTATTTACAGATTCTTGCACCAATTTCGTACTTCATGCAAACACCTCCCCATAAATTATACACCATATTTTCTGGTATGTCAACAAATAATTTAAGAAATTCTGTAGAAAAGGCTTGACTTTACAGTATTTCTGTGATATGATAGTGGTATATTCAGAAATTCTTGAAAGGAGTATTTTCCATGAGAATTTACGAAAAAGTGAACAACTATATCAAAAATAACAAGCTGAGTTCGGATAAAGTTGCTAAAAGGTCTGGTATTCCAACAAAAGACTTTCAAGCAATTCTGAATGGTAAGCAAACACTTTACCCAGATGAACTTAGGGCAATTTGCTATGCTTTAAACGTTAAGCCGGAAACGTTTATGTAATCTAAAATCGGCAGGAGCGAAAGGTGAAAATTATGGTACTCGAATTTTTGAAGTATGCTTATTTCAATATTACAAAGGGTGATAGTATGAACGATATTTTAAGCAAATGTGCAAACAAAGCGTATATGGATTTATGCAGAACAATCAGATTCAGAACAGATGACGGAGCTATCAAAACAGAGTACAAGGCAAAAATCTGTGATATGCTCATCAATAATTATGACGTTTTAACGGATGCTGTGAAGTCCACTGATGACAAACAGACAGTCTTTGACAAAGAGCACAACCGAATCTGCGAAGAAATCATCAAAACATATTCTGAAATCAGCGAGTTTACATACGGACAAGCACAGAAATGGTTGAATATGACTTTCAAATATGTGCTCTTAATTGAGGAAGATTCTATTTTGAAAAGTTATCTGCATATTCCCGTTGACAGTTATATTATGCAGGCTGTTGGTTCGGATAACCCCAAACTAAAACATTGTCTGAAACTGGAGTGTATTCCCCAAAAGAATGGTACTGTAGGCAAGTACATCGAAAGCTCTTCAAAGCCTTGGAGCAAGTGGGACTATGAGGAATATATTGCTTTTCAGAATTGTATCAGAAAAGCAATTTCCGAAAGTAGTTACAGTTTTCCTATCGAATGGGAGAATCAGGCTTGGATTGAAGTTGCGGAATATAGGAAGCAATAAGGAGAAAATGATTTATGGAATCAATCGTAAAAATGGTCTACAAAAAGGATTTAAATGTACTGAAAATATCCTGCAACGGTAAAGCCTTTGACGTTTCTCGTATCAAAGATATTCCTATTGAGCAATGGGTCTTTCCGTTTTGTTCCAAAGGTGTAAAATGGAACGGTCTTTATGAAGAATTAAAGGTATTCACAGAAAGCAATGATTTTACGCTTCATTTTGACAGTGACGATACTTCTTTTGAAATCGTAAAATATGCTTTGGCAGAAACTCCTGCTAAACTTATCGGCACAAATAATATCGTTACTATTCTTTATAATGAAAATCCATTCACGACCAGAATCACAGTAAACGGAAATGTGTTCAATACCGCTCGTATTCAGAATCGCTCTATTGACGAATGGATAAACCCTATTCAAATCAGAGATCTGCAATGGAACGGTATCTTTGAGGAAATTACTGAATTTATTGGAACTGATGTCTATAAAATATATTTTGTTGGCAAGCAGGAATTTATGAAACTGCTTATTGATAAATGCCCCAAAAATGTTGACGTATTCTACCGTGACCCTAAAATTGCAGAAAAAGTCAACAAGGTCAAACAACCAGTAAAATCCACACCGAATACCGTTTCATCTACCATTCCCAAAGTAAATATGGAAAGCGTTTCACTTGCGGCAAAGAAAACTTCTGAGAAGCTGAAAAATACTGCTGCTGAATCAGATTCTACTGAAAATCTGAACAACATTCCAATTAAAAATGATTTTATCAGAAAAAACATTATGTCCGTTTGTGCGGTTATATCAATTATTATGACTTTTCTGCCCTTTGCAAGTTTTAGTGCAAAAGCAGGAGATGTTACGGGAAATAAAATCAGCGTAAGCGGATTTGAAACGCTGTTTGGTGTAAAGGAAATCAAGGTCGGCTCCAACAGTTCTGTTTTTGGATTGATTCTGTTTCTCGTTCCAATCATTATAATTGTTATGAACTACATAAAACCTCTGAAACCATTCAAAAAGTATATTGCAGTCGGTGCACCTACCCTTGGAATCATCGGAGAATTTATTACATTCTTTGATTTAAGAGGAACATTCAAGACTTTTATACAAGACGAGGGTGCAAAGTTAAGTTCATCTCTTGGAATCGGATTTTTCCTTATTTTAGCATCATTTATTCTGACTGCTGTTGTAGGTCTTATGATATATCATGGTGTGGAATTGCCGAAAAAGAAAAATGATAGGAAGTGATTTACTATGATATGTCCAAATTGCGGTACGAATCTTGAAGACAATGCAACAGAATGTTTCCTGTGCGGTTGTCATATTGAGAAGCAGAATATTTCTGCTAATAATCCAAATTACAATGTGAATACTTGTCCGGTCTGCGGTTCTGAAATCAGTGAGCAGGAAAGCGTTTGTCCTATATGTGGTTCGCCTATTGAAAAAATATCACAGACTGAAAATAATCAGAAAGAATATAATACAGAAGATATTGAACAATCCCAATCACAAAATAAATCCAACAAAAAACTCGTTATTATTATTTCTGTAATTGCAGTAGTAATAATTGGCATTCTGGGATTTTTGTTTTTAGGTAAGAAAGATACAAAAGACAGTCAAAGTGATGTATCTCAGGCAGCAGTCACAACTGCTTTAGTTACAGAATCTACCACAGAAACATCTACAGAAACTACTACAACTTCCGCCACTACAGAAACAACGACTACAGTAACTGTGGAAATTACAACAACTACAGAAACGTATGCGGATGTAAGCAGTTATATCGGATTCTGGCACAAAGAAAGCATTGGATACGACAGAGAACTGACAATTTCAAGCGTAAAAAGAAATAATATTATCTTTTCGCTATGGTATTATCGAACTGATTCCATTGAGGATGTTCCCGCTGCACTTGAAAATGATACTGCATATTTTAATACAGGAGATGTTCAGGGATATCTTACATTTGAAGATAATATTATCACTGTTGTAATTACAAATTCCTCTCGTGTGTATATGCCGACTGAGGTTATGACCTTTGACGGACGTCATGACCATTCGTGGGAATATGAGGGATTCGATACAGCTGCTGATTTTGAACCGTACGTCATTGAGGTCACCAATCCGAAATTAAGTATCTATGATTCGCCGAGCTATAGCGCAAATATTGTTGGAGAAATTACGGATAAATCAAGATATACAATTGTTGAGGAATACATCGAACCGGGACAAACCTCAATTGGATACATCTGGGGAAAGCTTAAGTCCGGCGTAGGCTGGATAAATATGTATGATGCAACTATAGTCGATGATTCGTTTTATGAAGAAGAAACGCCAAATGTCTGGTGTCCGAACTGCGGTTATGGATTCTTTACAACCGGAGTCGGAACAGAAGGATTTAATTGCCCTGCCTGCGGTCATAACTGGTTGCCCTGACATAAATACTATAAATAAAAACATCTCTTTCCATTTATAATTTTTGATACCATAAAAACAGCCGTAATCGTAAAAAATTACGGCTGAAATTATAAAAGAAACAGTTGACTTCTTTTCGTTTATATCTTATAATACATACAACATTATATTTTGCGAGGTGTTTTCGATGATTTATGGTTATGCGAGATGTTCTACAAATGAGAAAATGCAGGACATTAACAGACAAGTCAGAGAGCTGAAACAGCAAGGGGCAACCGATACTACAATATATCTTGAATACGAAAGCGGTATGAAAACTGACCGAGCAGAGCTAAAGAAACTACTTGATATTGTTCAGTCAGGAGATACCATTCTTGCAACGGAAGTCAGCAGAATTACCCGAAGTACAAAACAGCTTTGCGATATTATCGAGCTTGCTAAAAATAAGCACATCAAATTGGTGCTTGGTACTTTCGTTGTGGATTGCAGTAAAGAACTTGACCCAATGACAGAGGGTATGTTGAAAATGATGGGTGTATTCAGTGAACTGGAGCGGAATATCATCAGCCAGAGAGTAAAAAGCGGTATGGAGAATGCCAAAGCAAAAGGCAAGACCATTGGCAGACCATCTACAACAGCCGAAGATATTCCGAGTATCTTTTATAAGCATTATCCGAAATATAAAAAGGGCGAGATAAATAAAAAGGAGTTTTCAAGGCTTTGTGATTTGTCCTATCCGACGATTTATAAGTATTTGGAGATTATTGAACAAACCAGAAATAAATGAAATCAAGGAGAGTAATTAAAATGGCTAAATTACGTACACTTACAAAGAACTGGGATGAGTTGGCAGAGAGCATTACAATTCCAGACACTTATACACGAATAGCAAAAGATGCCTTTAATTATAACTTGAATTTAAAAAATGTTGTATTGCCAGACAGTATTGTTTCAATAGGTGATTGTGCTTTTTTTATGTGCTTTGAACTACGGCATATCAATATTCCGAAATCTGTAAAAACAATTGGGCATCACGCATTTATGAATTGTGATAAATTAGAAAGAATAACACTTTCTGAAAACATTAAACGCATAGGAACGTTTGCATTTTCAGGCTGTGATAATTTAATAATAGAGTGCAAAAGAGATTCATACGCTTATAGATATTGCAAACGGTATTATTATTTGAATGTCAAAATAATTGAATGAATACCTTTCAATTATATTGAATATTTTCAGTTCTTTATAGTTGCTTGCGGTAAAAATAGACCTAATCCAGTTAGCATTTAATTATTTCGAATGTAATTAGCACTGTTGGAACATATACTGAATGGCAATATTTAATATGACATAAGTACTATCCTATATTTACAGTATTATCAAAATGATGGGTGTATTCAGCGGAACGGAACATCATCAGCTAGAATATTTATAAGGGGCAACCTATGAAAATCGATATTTATTCCTGAAATTCCATTGAACGCTTATTCCATAAAAACTTTCCTCAAAACACCGCTGTCATCAGCTTTTATGACCCCGATAGATATAATAACGACAAAAACTATACCCTTGTTGATTACAGCGAAAAAGCAGATAGTGTACTCTACATTCCGCTTGACGATTTTCAAACAGAACTTCCCGAAGCCAGAAAAATAGCAGAATTTGTATATTTTGCAGAGTCGAAAGAACTGCAAATAATATGTCAATGTGAATCGGGGCAGAATCGGAGTGCAGGCTGTGCCGCTGCGATTCTGGAACATTTTAATCATTCTGGTGATTTTATATTGAATAATCATAGATACCACCCTGACGAAATGGTATATTATGCGGTGTTGGACGCCCTTGAAGCGTTCAGCGGAAACAAATAATCTGATAATATAAAAAGACGAACCAGAGAGCATAAAAGCTTTCTGGTTCTTGGATTTTGAGATTGCAATTAAACCGTAACAATAAACCTAATTACAAATAAGTATGAGCGTAATTATTACTCAAATTTCATTATTTTTATCACATTAACCATATATATAAAACTTGATTTATATTATATAAAAAAATGGAGAAAAGTGTTGATTTTATAAAATATATATGCTATAATCTACTTGTATTAGAGCCTATGGATTCTATGAGTTTCCATGATTTCCGCAAGGAGATACTGTAACTAATAATCGTTTGATTATTTGACCTTTTAAGGATAAAAGGTTTATTATTTGTACATCAGGCTCTAATACAATTTTTTTGAGGTGAGAACAGTGGAAAATAATCGCAAAGAAAAACTAAAAAATCAAATTTGGAAAACAAGAGTATCGAGAATTAATGCTGAAAGAAGACTTCAGCAAAAACAATCATTCATTCAGGCTATAAATATATACTATTCATGCATTACAATTATTTATTCTATAATGTCATATGTAAATTCTGATAACGAACTAAGCATGATTACAATTTTTATGTCCATTTCATTATTAATTGCCATAATGCACCTAAATTCTCAGAACTATGAAAAGAAAGCTTTACTGTATAGAGAGAACTATACTGCTATGCATAAATTAGAACTTGCACTAGAACATACAGATGATACAAAACAAATAGAAGAGGATTATTGTGATTTGCTACATGATTATAGTAATCATATAACCTTCGACTATTATTGTACAATAAAAGGAAGCAAACAGGATTTTCGAAACACAAATGGTTGGAAAAATATTAGAGTAAAGTATTATTGGGGAGTTATTTGGAGAACAATAATTAAAATTTCTTTGATTCTATTGCCATTTATATTATACTTTTTCAGGGGTGTTATATAAAAATGCAAGCTTGGAAAGCCTGGAAAAAACTATTTAACAGAAACCATCTTATTGAGCATTTCAACGAAAAAATAATATCACATCCATCTGTTGGACTTGATAAAATAACACTTATTACTTTCAAAAAGAATCTCGACAGTAATATTGATTTAATTTTGAAAAAATCCGAAAATAAAACATATAAATTCACAAGGTACAGACAAATATTATTTTCCAAAGGCGAGGGTAAGCCTCCACGCTGTGTAAGCGTTCCTACTATTAAAGATAAACTTACTATTTCTGTACTTAATGAATTACTCCAAAAAGTTTATGGTGAAAAATGCATTACGCAAATGCCACATATCGTTATAAATGAAATCACTCATAATCTCAGTAACTACACTCATTTCATAAAAATAGATATTAAGACCTTTTTTGCATCAATTAGTCAAGATGTTTTAATCAATATAATAAAGCAAAAAATACGAAAAGAAGAAATATTATTACTTATCACAAATGCCATTCAGACGAGTACTTTACCTTCCCCGATTCAAAAACGTTCTACAATAAAAATTAATAAAGACGGTATCCCTGAAGGTCTTGCCATATCGAATTCATTAGCAAATCTATATATGTCTAATATTGATGAAAAATACAAGACTAATACATCTATAAAGTATTGGAGATATGTTGATGATATTTTATTGTTTGTAAATGAGTCAGATTTTCAAATTATTAAAAAAGAGATTTTTGATGATATTACAGAATTAAATCTTACAATAAACGACAAAAAAGACGAGGGTAAAATAGAAAAAGGATTTACATACTTAGGATATAGTATCTCATCGTCTCTAATTTCTGTACGTGAAAGCAGTATACTAAAAATGGAACAGTCCATTGAAAAACTATTCCGTGAAATCAAGTTGCAAAATGATGAGTATATTAGATGGAAAGTTAACTTAAAAATCACAGGATTTATTATAAACAATCACAAATATGGCTGGTTATTTTTTTATTCTCAAATCACTGATATTAGCCTACTGTACCATTTGGACAACCTAATACAGAAATTCATCAAAAGATATCAAATAAATCCAAAAATAAAATTTAAAAGGTTTGTTCGTACCTATCATGAAATTCGTCAAGCACTTCATAAAACAAACTATATTCCAAATATTGATATGTATAGTATCGAAGATAAGAAGGATATACTATCAAGAATATACGGAGAAAACGTTAAGAAGCTTAACAGTGAACAAATTAAAATGAGATTTGCTAGAATAATGGCAAGAGAAATTCAGGATATTGAAAAGGATATTCAGGATATTTCATAACCCTATAAAAACTGATGTGCAAAGTTTGAAGCACATCAGTTTTTGTTTTATAAGCTAAGATGTACTCTCTGGTTTTTTACTTGCTTTCTTTTTTGCCCATTCCTCAGCCTTAACATCTGTCCAATACTGGTTCATCCAAGCAATGTATTCTTCTTCTGAGGTTTTCCCTTGAACCATCTTATTACGATAGTCTTTGCTCTTTTCAAGGAAATCTTTATAGCGTTCATCTTCATTGCCAAGCTTATTGGCAAGCTGTGTTCTTATATTTTTATGCACTCTTTTGCTTTCAGAAGAATTTTCGCTAATAAGTTGAGCACTACGCTTTTTTAGTTCCAAACAACTTTTAATATTTTTCAGTTGATTAGGACAATACTTTGTTCTTCCGTCCTTTGCAACGAACAGACTATCACAAAGCTGACATTTTCTTAATATATAGTTTTTCTCAAAGACACATTGCAGAGCAGAAGCAATAAAATCAACAATATCGTATATCTCATATACATAAATAGGCAATTTCAATTCTCCGTACAGATTTTCAGCTGGCTGTGGCTCAGGCAAATTAAAAAGTCGTTTAGTCTTTCGTACTGTATTAGGATTGAAATATTTATTTTTCAAGCATCTTTCATTGGTCGACTGTTCATTTCTCTTCCTTGTATAATAAAGATTGCGCTTCGGCGGTATATATCCAAGTTCGTTGAACTTTTGTGTCAACATTTTATTGCTTAATTTACTGATATCCTTTAGGCATTCCACGATATAATCCAAAACTTCTTTTAACTTCTTGTTACTGTTATTATAACGTCCTTCAGTATACAAATATTCTTGATTTTTTATTAGAGTTTCAAATATTATTTGAACTGCTGAATCATTATAGGTTATGCTGAAAAAGGAAGATTCATATTTGAAAGATGATTTTAAAGCTGCTGATATTATTCCATCTTTTATTAGTAAATTCAAGTTTTCCGCATACCAAGGCGACAGCAAATAGATAGCCCGTGACAGGAGTGTGCCCATCGGGTATACTCCTGTTTTTAGTTTTGGCTTATCGATGTAATTTCCATCTTCACATAAATATATTGCTTCAAGCTTCACTGATTCCGAAAACAGATAGAACAGCCTATTCATGTTGCACCACCCAAAATATTGCTTTCTGTAATTATAGCAAATTTTCTCGAGTTTGGCAATGGTTTTAGGTAAAATACCCTGATATAATATAAACATAACATAAAGCTTGCAAGCGAGAGGACTTTTCGGTTATCTTTACTCCTTGCTTCCATTCGGCAAACTTAAAGAAACCACTCATAAGCCATGCGGACAGGCAAAATACAAGCCTATTTTCGCATAAGTATAAAATATATGACTTTATGTGGAGGTTTTTTACTATGACTAAAAATTCAGATAACACAATTACCGTTGAAGTTTTCTACCAGGAAAACGGCATAGACATTGCTGAAATCTTAAGAAAATCCCTTATGCTGTTCATGGAAAAGGAGGTCAGAGAATTATGTCAAAAAAACTCTTGACTTCACAACCGAAAAGGTCTTATAATATTTATGTAAAAAATGAATGGTCGCCGATTTTGGAGGCCCGTCGTAATGAGCGTGGAGAGGGTCGTTTCGATGAATTCGTCCCAACCCGGCATTTCTGCCTCCTTGCCGGTGACGTAGTTGATAAACAGCGGCTCCAGATAGTTCTGCGTGTTTTCTTCGATGATCTCGTCGATCGAGCCTCCGATCAGGCTGCCCGCAAAGCGGAAGGCCACGCGCGCATAGCCGCGGCCCAGCCCGGAGATCGCCTCCTGCACGAAGTCGCCGATGCCGCTGCCCCTGCTGAATCGGCTGATACCGCCGATGAGATACTCCAGCCCAGCCTCGCTCGCACCGACGAGCGTCGAATAGGTCGACGCCTGCGCCTTGGTCATGCCCTGCCGCAGGGCCTCCGTGTAGGCGTTGCCCTTGGCCCCTGCAAACATGCTGGCCGTGGACGCCGCTTTGCCTGCGGTCTCCGCCACCTTCGCACTCGCACCGAGCGCTCCGGCCGCGCCGGACGTGGCCGCGGACAGAATGACGGACGGGAGCATATTGCCGAGGCTGTTTGCCGCGCTGTACAGAATTCGACCGCCGCGCCCGGCCTCCGAATTCATGATGCCCTGCGCGTAATCGACCGATGTCGCAGGCAGTGCCTCGTCCGTAAACAACTGCCCGACACCGCGCACCCAGCGGTTGATGCCAGCCCCGAGATTGTAGACCGCGCGGGCGGCCGTGCTGTCCCAATCTTTCGCCGTCTGTACGCCGCGGCGCATCTCAAGCGTATCAGAAAGCGCATTATAGTATTCGAGCGCGTCGTCTTTCCGGCCGGTGTTGTACAGATAGTTGAACGTCGCCCGCTCGTCGTCGGTCATAAACGCGTCTTCCTGATGCACCGTGCCCGCGCTGGCGGGAGACTGGCCGTTGTGATTGACGCGATACTGCACAATGTCGATTTCCGGCATGATCGTCTCGTAGGTCTCGCTGAGAGACTGGTCGACTTCGTAATCTCCGGGACGTTTTGTTTCGCCGGGGTTCTGCTCCACCGGTTTCGATTTCTCCGCGAAATCCGGCTTTTTGACGATGTCGGCCTCTGTCTTTTGGACTTGATACACCTTGGCATATCCCAGCTCCCGCGCAAGCTCGAGCGCCTTGCTGCTCTCCTCCTGTGCGAGCTTGTCCCACTGGTCAGCGGACCGCGTCAGAGAGGAGCCGAATCTGGTCTCATCCTCGCGGTCCTTCCCGGTCGCAGTGGTACTGCTGGCTTCCCTCTGCGCATCTCCGGTCTCCCGCAGATGCAGTGCCTTCTGGCGGTATTCCTCCGCGCGCTCCCGCGTGGTGTCATACTCCCGCTGCACCTTGTCGACGCTGCGGCCGCTCAAAAACTTTGCCCGATACCTTCCGGCCTCCGCAAAATCCAGCGGGGCCGTCGTGTTGACCGCCACATGCCGCTCCGCTTTCCCGCGGGCATCCTTTCGCACCTGCTTATAGGCGCTCTTCACCGCCGTGCTGTTGATCTGGCCAGCCTTGGCCTTTGCCTTTTCAACTGTTTCCGCCCTGACCCGTGCAAGATATTCTTTCCCGATCCCCCGCCGCGTCTCTTCCCGCTGCGGGTATCCTCCCTGCGTCCCATTTTCGAGCCTTCTCAGGGCTGCACCTGGAACATACTGCCCGATCGTCTGGTTAGCTTTGTTTATGATATTGTCGATCTGTTGGTCTGCTCTCTCTACGATAATATCTGCCTGCCGCTTCTCGCCCTTCTTCTTCGCTTCTTCGGCTCTCTTCTGGCGGGCAAGATACTCTTTCCCGATAATTCTCGCCATATACTATCTCCTGTATCAGTGCTCGCCGAACTCCATCAGCAGCCTATTGTACTCCTCCGTTGTCAATTGATTGGCGTCATATGCTGCATCCATTACAGCGATCAGCGAATTCTTTGCTCGCTCGGCTTCTTCTTTGGTCTTTGCATATCGCAGAGTCCTCTGGATGTCAAGATAATACTTCCTTGCCGTCGTGCTCATTTGATTCAGGTCTTTCAGGTACGGCGTGTCCTCATCCACTCCGCCCGTCACGCCGCTCCCGCTTCCCGACCCGCTCTCGCTGCCGGAGCTGTACGAGCCGCCGCCGGATCTTCCGCCGGAGCCGCCGCTGTACCCGCCGCTCTGCGCCTGCACGCCCGCGAGGATGCGCTTCGCGTCCTCGCCGCTGATCCCGGCCTGTGCCAGCATCTCCGCGCTCGGCATCTGGCCCAGCTGCAGCATCGTCATGGCGAGGTTATAGGCGTTCTGGCGCTGCTGCTCGTTCTGGCTGTACTTGTCCAGCTCCTGCTGGTAGCGCCACTGCTCCCGCTGCCAGTCGGCGTCCTGCTGCGCCCGCATCTTCTGCCAGTTCTGATACGACTGGTCCGTCGTCGGCGTCCCCACGCCCACGCCAAGCACGCTGGATACCTGATCGTCCGCATATCCGAGCTGCTGCCAGCGGTTGAGCGCCTCGTTGATGCGCAGGCTGTAGTCGCTCTGCGCGGCGCTGCCCGCGTTCATCAGGGCCGAGAGGTAGTTGTACTGATCCTGCCGGGCCGTCTGCTTTTCGTTGTACCAGCGGTTGTATGCCTGCTGCTCCAGCTCCGGGACCTTGTCGGCCAGCTGCGCCTTGTAGTTGTCGGCCGCCTGACTTGCCGCCGCAATGGCCTGCGTGGAGGCAAGGCCGCCCGTCTGCTTGGCGTAGGCTCCCAGCGTGTCGCGCATCGTCCGGTCGCCCTCGCGCAGGTAGGTCTTGCGGTACTCCTGCATGGCCGTGTCGTTTTCGGGGTCCCACTTGTAGGCCCCGCCGCTGTTCTCCTGCAGGCGCTTGATCGCGGCGTCCAGCTCCTCCTGATAGGGGTTCTTCCATCCGGTGTTTGCCCCGGCTCCCTGCAGGTAGTTGGCGTACTGGTTCGTCTGCGCCCACTGGTTCAGTCCTTCGCCCGCGATCTTTTCGTTTCGCATCTGCTCATAGATCGCGGCCTGTGCGTAGTTGCCCTTCGCGGCCGCGTCGTCCATCAGCTTTTTGTAGTCCGTGTCCTTGTTGTATCCGTACTGCATGGCCCCTCCTTACTGCATGCCCTGCTGCATACCCATCTGCTGCTGCATGGCCTGCTGCGACTGCATGGCCATCGCCTGTGCCTGCTGCTGCGCAGCCTGCTCCTCGAGCAGCTTTTTGATCGTCCCCGCGCCGGGGTAATTCTGCATCTCCATCTGCGCCCAGTATCGGATCAGCGTCTGCGGCTCGCTCGGGTTGCCGTAAGCGCCGCTCTGCAGGTGCTGCGTGATCTCCTGCCACATGGCCTCGCGGTTCGCGGCAAGCCCGGATGCGTTGTCGCACGAAAAACGGAACTGATCGTTCCAGTACAGCTCCCCCGCCTCGTCGCACTCCAGAAACGCCCACGAGTTCCATTCCGTGTCCATCTCATTTTTTCCGTGCATCTTGCGCCGCTCCTCGCAGTAGGCGAGCTTGTTGCGGAAAAGCCGCTCGAAGATCTCGGCCCACGCGGCCTTCTTCATGATTTTCTTGCTTTCGATTCGGCCGGCTGCCTGCGCGGCGGAGAACTCCTTGGCCTTGCCGGACGTCGCCGTCGTGTCCGTGCGGCCCTGGAACGAGTCCGTGATGCCAAGGATCCGGCGGCTCTCCTCGTAGACGTGATTGAGGTACGCATACGGCCACTCGAGGTCGCCGGTAAAATCAAACTGCTTTACCTGCGCCAGATCGGACTGCGGCATGTACCACAGCTCCTGATCCTGCCCGTCCATGCGGAGGCCGGGATTGTCCGGCATCGCGATCTTCGTTCCCCATTTGCTGATGCGCGTGATCATCTTCCGGCTCAGGTGATTTACCGTGTTCTGCTGATCTTTGATCTTGTCGCAGTCGCTCTCGCCCAGGAACGTTCCCCATGCGGTCACATTCCGCTGCAGCACGACAGGGTAGATGTTCGGGCGATAGTACGGCACCCAGTATTCCGTGTCTGCCTGCGTCTGCGTGTTGTACGGAGGCAGCGTCTCAGGCCCCAGAATCGTCTCTGCGCCGTTTTCTGCATCCGGTATCAAACTACCCGCTGCATTTACGGCTGTCTCGTCCGGCGTAAACTCCGGCTCTGCCGCAGCCGGTTCCGGTGCAGCCATTCCCTGCAGGCGGTTTAGAACGTCCTCGCGCACGCCCTTTTCCCGCAGGTCGGCGATGGTCATCCAGCGTCCTTCCTCGTCCGTCTCCTCCCAGCTGCGCGCGCCGCAGTAGGCGCAGGCGTCCTTTCTCCGCCGCTCCGGCGGCAGCCCCTGCGGATACTCACCGTTTACGGTCGGGCCGACCATCTTCCAGTTTGCCGAGTCCGCCTCTGTCTGTCCGCACTTTTTGCAGCGGCGCAGGCGGCGGCTCTGGCAGTCCTCCAGCTCCTCGCAGACCGTGTCGCCCACCCAGACGATGCGTCCGACGCCGCCGTGCTCGTTGCGGTAGTAGGCTGTCTCCAGCGTGACGAGGTCCTCGGCCGTGCTGGCCTCCTCGCCGCGCAGGCTGGCGTCCTCCTCCGTCTCGTCCGAGACGTCCACGCCGTACCGGCGCTTGACGTAGCCCTTGGTCTGCGGCATGCGGATAAACATGTAGTCCATGTCCTCCGGCTCCTCTACGCCGTCCTGCGGGATGTAGCGCTTGGGATGCAGCACCGTGATGCTGTTCTCGCCGACGGTCGTGTGCGTCCGCTGCGCGCTGTCCCACTCCACGAGATACAGCACGCCGCCCTGCACCTTGCAGGTGCGCTCTGCGCGGTCGTTGATGCGCTCCGCCGGCAGCCGGTCGAGCTCGTCCAGGAGCATGGCCTCGATCATCTTGCCGAGCAGGTTGTCCTGCTGGCGGCTCGGCGTTACCTTCCCGGTCGGCATACTGTTGTCGATCTCCGATTCGATGTTCTCGCTCGTGATGTTCCAGACGTGTGGCGTTTCCGTCGGCTCGTCGATCCCGTTTTCTACCAGCGGCCGCAGCGCGTGGCCGCCCTTGTACTGCATCTCGCGCGCGTCCATCTTGTCAAGCTCCCCGGCGTAGGCCTGCAGGTTGCGGTCCAGCTTGTCCTGCCACTTGTGCAGGGTCTTTTTCTCGTTGTCCATGTTGCCTCCTTAGTGCAGCGCACTGCCGACGTAGTATTCAATGGCGAGGCTGTGCAGCGCCCACTCTCCCGTCGCCTCGATGCGGACCCGGAAATGGTCGCACCGGTGCGGCACGACCGGCAGGTAATAGCTCCGCTTGCCCGCTGCGGTCAGCGTTGCGACGCTTTTCCACGTCCCGCTGCTGTCGTACTGGATCTTGACGGTCACGCTCGTGCCCATCAGACTCAGCCGCAGCAGCAGCTTGCTCACGGCTTTCCGGTTTGGCGACTCCATCGTAAAGTCCGCAAACTCAACAAAGCTCTCCACGGCCGCCTTGTTTTCTGCCCACGGGCCTCCCGGCCCCTTGAGCGTCGTCAGCTCCTTGCCGGTCGTCATTGCGATGATGGACGGCAGCAGCGTCTCCGCGCCCTCCGTCAGCGCCATGCTGTCGATGTTAGGGCTGTCCTCCACGGTCCAGATGCCGCGCAGCCCATCGTAATGATAGATCCTCGGCCCGTCCTGATTGGGCGTGAGCTGGATGTAATAGTCCGTTCCGTCGCTCTGCGCGAGGCCGCCGCTGTACTCACTCGGCCCAAAGACCTGCTGCAGGTCCTGCGGGTAATCTCCGTCGTAGGCCATCATGCCCTGCGGCGAATAGTAAAACAGCAGTCCGCCCGCTGCGCCGAGGCTGTGCTGCATGCCGTGTGCCACGCCCGGTGCGAGGATCTCGCTCGTCTGGAATGTCGTGGCGTCCTCCCCGTAGATCCGCAGGATGTATCCCTCTCGGAAAAACGTGGGGTAATGCCAGCCGATCCCACCCGTGATCTCGCCGCGGGTCTGCAGCTCCACGTACCAGCTGTCCGTGCTCAGCCCGTCAAAAACGTAAAAGTTCGTCGGATCGCCGAGCGCGCTGGCAAAGATCTCCTTCTTGTCCGCGCCCCAGAGGCGGTTCTCGAACTCAAAGCACACGTCCATGTCCGGCACGCTGCGCCGCAGCGTGATCGTCCCCGTCTCGCTGTACGAGGTCTGCTTCTCGCCGCTGGCGCTTAGCGGGATCTTAAAGCAATAATCGGAAAAGGCAATGCTCTTTGAACCGATCTCGCGGATGATCGCGATCTTGTTGTTGTCCGGCTCCGTGGTCAGGCCGTCGATCTCCACGGCGTCTCCGGCCTGAAATCCTGCCTTTGCAAGATCGGCCGATGCCGGGAGATTGATCGTCAGCGTATTGGCCGTGGCGGCGGCTCCGTAGATCGTCCCGTCCGAGATCGTGATCTTGGTCGCCGTCAGCTCCGCCTCCATGCTCACGACCCACGCGCCCATGCTGTCCCACTCATCCCCGGTCCAGACAAAGAGCGACCATTCCGGGGCCTGCGGATCGTTATTGGTGTTGATGACGTATGCCGTTCCCTTTTCGGCGCTCGTCGGCAGGGCTGCCGGATTGGCCGCCGTCCCTACGACGGTGTATTTTGCCTGCACCATCTTTTTCGCGGGCATCAGCACGATGCGGTCCCCGAAGCGTATGAATTTCGTCTCTCCCGCCCCGATGTATGCGACACTGAGGATGAGCAGCGCCCGCTTGTACCACAGCCAGCCGTCCGCATTGACGTACCACATGGCGTGGTTGTCAAAAAACATTTCCGTTGCGTCGACCAGCTCCCCGCCGTTCCGCCGCTTATCTCGAGAGCGCAGCAGGGGATAGTCCCTCGCGCTCATATTTTCCATGTCATAGATCTCGCCGTCCCCGGCGTTCGGGTGGTGCCGCAGACCGCCGAACTGCACCTGCTGCGACCGCGTGATCCCGGAGCTATAGGCCATGCCCGGCAGTCTACCCATTCTGTCTCCCCCGTTCCAGCCGCTTTTTCGCGGCCTGCATCTTTCGCTCCGCCATGGCTGCCCGGTCTCCGGTGATCGCGTCCATTTCGTTTTCAACCTGCCAAAATAGATGTTCGAGGCCCGCCATCAGTTTGCGGTGCCAGCGGTTGAGCGCGGCCGTGTCAGCCGCGGCGTTGCCGGTCAGCTCCGGCGGCTCTCCCGCCAGCTGTCGGATATTTTGCAGCATATTTCCCTCCTATCTCAGAATGGGTTGCCCCATTTGCCGATCAGATAGGCCCGCTCCGTGGCGTCGGCCGATCTGTAGTCCTCCCATTGATCCTTGTCCCATTTGACGCGCTTGTGCCTCGTCTCTACGGTCGCCCGCTGCTGCTGGCGCACATAGTAGGTGATCGCCAGCGCCATCACACAGTCGTCGTGCGCGCCCTCGACCGCCTCCGGCCGTCCCTTGCTGTTGCGGGCAAAGGTCAGCATCTCGTTGAGGCAATCCTCATCGTCGATCAGCTCCGGATGCTCACGCATGATCCCCTGCAGCTCCGCGATGATGACCGGCCGCGTCAGACGGTCCGTCTTAAAGCCGAGCGCCTCGCGCACCACATGCGTCAGGCTATCCTCGACCTGCCGCACGAACTGCCGCGGATACCGCAGCCGCGAAAGCTCCTTGATCGGATGCGTCGAAAAGTTGGCCTCGATGCCGACGAGGGCCTGATTGTACCACATGCCGAGGCACCATACCTCACGGGCAAACAGATCCTCGTCGGTCCTCGTGCGGTACTTTGCCACGAGCCGCCCCGTGCTGTTATCGATGACGCAGGCGACAAACCAGTCCGACCCCTCGCCCGCCGTGTCCGCGCCGATGACGTAAGGGTGTCCCGCCTTTGGCTCCTCCCAGACGAGCGTCTCGCCGTCTTCCGCGTCCGTAAACGCTGCGTCCGTGATCGCAGTCTCGTCGTAGCGGTATGCAAATCTCCCGCGCCGGATCGGCTTTTTGCAGTGCAGCAGCCGATCCATCAGGATGGCGCGCCAGAAAATCGTCTGGCTCAGCACGCCCCACTGCCCGAGGCAGTAGACCTGATAATAATACGGGTCCGTCTCTCGGAACGCCTCCAGCGTCAGGCGGTCCTCCTCCGGCAGAAAGCGGTTATCCTTGTACGTCGTCCGGCTCGTCACGACGCGCGCGTCCTCGCGGTCGAAAAACCGCTTTTTGAGCCAATGCGTGATGGAGATCGGGTTAAACGAGATGATGATCTGCTTGTAATACTTTCTCTCGCCGCGGAGGCGGATGTCCAGCTGATTAAAGTCTCCCTCCAGCAGCTCGCTCGCCTCCTCGATCCAGATGCCCGAGATATCGTGGATGGACTTGAGCTTTTCCACGTCGTCCAGTCCGGCAAACAAAATTTCGCTGCCGTTGGTAAACGTGATGTACATGTCGCCGCTCTTGCCTCGCGGGATCATTCTGATCGCCGGGCCGTAGTACTGCATGGCCTGCGCCTTGAGCTGGTCAAAGCAGCTCTCGCGCAGCGTCTTGGCGACCTTGCGCACCACGAGCATTCTGTGTCCCGGCTCCGTCGCGCAGCGCTCCAGCACCTTGCGGCCTGCAAAAATCGACTTGCCGCTGCCGCCGCCGCCCATCAGGATCAGGTGCCGGTGATGGTCAAAAAATAGGGGCAGGAAAACGGCGTTGTTGGTCTCGCACAGCTGCTTGTACCACAGCGCAGCCTGCAGCGCCTTGTCGTCCATTTCCCTGCCCCCTTTTTACTTACTCATGCTCCCTCAGGTGAGCGAGCTGCCAAAGCTCACGCCCGCGGCCGCGAAGGCGCGGTAATCGTAGAAGCCGCCCGTGAATCGGGCGTTGCCCTTCCATACGTTCGCGTCGTTCTCGGCAATCTCGCTGCGCACGGTCAGCGGCTTGCGGTCGACATCCACGGCGCCGTAGTAGCGCTTGTTGTACGACAGATCGGCGAGGATCCACGGGTAGCCGCTCGTCCCCATGTAGGCGTTGAGGTACGGCGCGATGATCACGTTCCAGTTGCCGAACTGGTAATTGAACTTGTTGCTCGCGGCCGTGCCGGTGTCGTGGAACGCACCCAGCACGCCGAAAACGTCGGCCTTGGCCTTGGCGTCGTTCGGAATGATGATGGTGTCCGGCTCAAGGCCCGCGGGCTCGCCGCTGTCGGTCTTGAGATTTTGCATTGCCGTCGCCACGAGGCCGAGGTTAGTCTCAGAGAACGCGTTGGAGAATGCGTTGCTCTGCGTCTTGCCGGTGCGCTTGATCTTATGCGACTGCGAAAACAGCTTCACGTCGTCCTTGGTCTTCGTCGAGAAGGTCTCGACGCCGAGCTGCATCGTGTCGTTGTTCTGCAGCGCCGTACCGAGCAGACCCCAGAAGAACTTGGATCGTGCTCGCCAGTAGTCGTCCAGGAACTGGATCGGCTGGCCCTTGAGCACGCTGTCGAGCTTGTCCTCCATCATCTCCATGGAGATCGAGAAACTGCCCTTCCACGTCACCGGCCGGAAGGTCTTAAAATAGCCCTCCTCGATGCCGCCCTGCGGATACGCGCCGTTCTCGCCGACCGGCTCAAAGCTGTTGCTGCCGGTCAATCCGCCGAGCGTGGTGCTCGCCGTCGTGATCGGCATGTTGACAAAGAGATCCTGCAGTGCGTTGCCCTCCTTCTGCATCCACGCCTCATACTCTCTCTCCAAGAGCATGCGCAGCGGAGACTGCAGCTCGCCAAAGAGCGAGTTGGTCACGTTGCTGGATTCCGAAACGATAATTCCTGCCAAATATTTCCCCTCCTGTCTCTGTTAGTCCGTGCTCGTCACCGTGCCCGGGCGGATAAATCTGCCGCGGACCGTGTCGCCGATCGCCGTGCCCTTGTATGCCACGACCTCAAAGACGCCGTTGGTCGTGGTCGCCGTGGCCTTGGATCCGGTCGTGTCGATCGTCACCATCTGGCCGACGGCCGCGCCGGTGTTGGCCGCGCTCCACTCCGTTTCAAAGATCGTCTCCTCGTGCACGCGGATGCAGGGGATCACGTCCCCGGCAGCCACCGTGCCGCCGTACATGCTGATATAGTCCGGCCGCGTTGCGCCGGTGCACTTTGCAAGCTTGCCGCTCGTGAGCGTCAGCGCCATGCCGACGGTGCATGCCCCGATGGCGGATGCCTCGAGGTATTCCCACGGCTCGGGCTGCCCGTCGCGGTAGCTCTGCGGTAAAAATGCCATTTGTCCTCCTTCCGGCCGTTATCCGGCCTTGTGTGTCTTGTTGTAATGTGCGGAGATCTCCGCATCCGTCGCATTGGGGTTGAGTGCCTTGTAAAAGGCCTTGACCCCTGCCGGGACGGGTGCCGGGGTGTCTCCGGTCGTCTGCCGTGTCCGCTGCTGATGCTGCAGCCCGGCCGCAGCGTTTCTCGCTGCCTGTTCTCCCGCTGCGCGCTGGCCGCGCTGCAGGGCATCAAAGTTGGCCAGCCGGTATGCGTCGACGTAGTTGTTGCCTCGGCGTACCGCATCGGCAAATTTGGAGCCGGTCTCCATCGCCATGATGTCGTCCAGCGACTTGATGGCGGGGTTCATCCTGCGGATCTCCGCCAGCTCCGTGTCCCGGCGCTGCGAAAACTCCTGCGCTCCGGCTCTCTGCTCGGCTGCCTCGGCGCGCTGCTGCGCCTCCTTGGCTCCGCTGAGGATCTGCTGGATCTCCGGCGACTGCATCAGGGCCTGCTGCAGCCCCTCCGGTGTCAGCCGTCCGGCCTTGAGGTCATTTGCCAGCTTGGCGTTGGCCGTGGCGGCCTGGAATGCTCTCCAGTCCTCCATGTTTTCCACGGTCTTGCCCGTAAACGGGTCCTTGATCCCGGCCTTGCCAAAGACCTCTTTCTCCCACTTTTCCCGCTCGGACGCCAGTGCGGCGTCGATCGCCTCCCTCTGCTCCCGCTCTCTGCGGGCCGCAGCCTGCTGGCGGCGGGTCTCCTTGTCCTGCGGCTGCTGCGCCTCCCCCTGCGGAGCGTCCTCCGCGTCCGGCTGCGTCTCTGCCGCGTGATCTTCCGCTTCTTCGGTTTCCGCAGGGGCGGCGACCTCCTGCCCGTTTTCGCCTTCCGGAGTCTCGTCAGCGTCAGGGGCGGCGGCTCCCTGCTCGTTTGCGCCTTCTTCGGGCTGCGGCAGCCCAAACTTCTGATACCAGTCCATGTTGTCCCTTTCTGCCCCTCAGGGCGTCACTTGTTTCTGCCCGCGTTGCCGCTGAGCTTCTTGCCTGCCGTCATGCGCAGGTCCGTGCCGGTGTGGATCCGGCTCTGATCCGCCGTCGGCTTTTTGGCAAAAGGCGCCTTGACGTACTGCTGTCCGCCGTGGCCGATCTTGCCCGCGTAGCCGTCTCTGCTGTCTGCCATGCTGTCCCCTCCTCTCACCGGTTTTGGCCATTTTACCCCAAAAGCCGTGTTAGTTACCGTCAACTTGTCATGCCGCGTAAATATGCAAAAAGAGCGCCCCGCTGTTCTCCGCAGGGCGCTCTCTTTCCGGCCTTATTCGGTTTTTTCTTCCGGCAGGCCCGCCACGCTGGTCAGCAAGCTGAGCACGCCCGCCAGCGCGGAAGCGCTGGCCACAACGGCCCAGTTGACCTCGCCGAGCACGGCGCTCGTGCCGATCGTCGCCACGGCCGTCTGCGCCACCGTCTTTACGGCGCGGATCGCGGCCGCCTTGAGCCACTTCTTCCAGTTTCTCATATTCTTGTCCTCCTCATTTGATGCCCATCCTTGCCAGCAGCCACGCGACGACCGCGCCGACTGCCACGAGGATGATCTTTTCCACGACCTTTTCCCAGCGCTTTCCGGGCGCTGCCTGCAGCATCTCGATGCTCTTGCGCACCGCCTTGATGTCCTCTCCGCTCTTGGCCACGTCCCTCCGGATCGTCTGCTGCTCCTGCGCCATCACGGCCACGCTCGTGGCCAGCTTGTTTAACGCCTTTTGATCCTGCTCCAGTTCGTCGATCCGGTGCGTGTTGCTCTTGCTGCGCTGCTCCGTTTCCGTCAGCTTTTGGATCAGCTCATCCTGCGTCACCGCCTCACCGCCTCTCCAGATACTCGAGCTTGGCGTACCCCGTCACGCCCGCTGCGGACACGACGTACAGCCACTCGCCCGTGTGGTATCCGTAGCAGCTGCACTTGCTTCCGTCCGGCATCACGCGGATGCTGGCATACTGCGTGCCCGGTCCCTTGCGCAGGTTGAGCCCGCCGTTTGCCCGGACGGCGTAGCTTCGCCGGTATCCGGCCGTGTACTGCTTGGGCGGCTGCACCTTGTTGTCCGGCACGACCGTCGCGCCGCCGGAATACACCGCCTTACCGCCGGGACCGTATACGCTGTAGCCCGTCGGGCAGGCCGCAATGGCGTTGCTGAGATCGCTGTACGCCCCGATCTGGCTGGCTGCGTCGCCCCAGCTCTTGCGGATGCGGTAAATTTCTTTTGCGCTCGGCTCCGGCGCGGGCTGCGGCTGCACTTCCGGCTGTGCCGTCTCAGGTTCCGGCTCCGGCTGCGCAGACGCGCCGGTAAACGTGCAGGCCGTCAGA
>OHBM01000221.1_pt1 | contig 46500 bp, 35 predicted proteins | sample 1577251 | NCBI WGS metagenome assembly OHBM01 (sample SAMEA3541557, study PRJEB24748) | human gut metagenome | biome: human gut; feature: human-associated habitat; material: faeces | place: China | collected 2012 | reverse complement strand
GCTGTATCTGCCCATTTGTCAAAATGGCTATGTGGAGATCACGGACCGGATCAACGGTGGAACCAAGAAAGTGCGGATCAAGGAGATCCACATGGAGGAGGACGCCGGCAAGCTGGTGCACGATGAGTGGAGCGACTGCACGCTGGTGAACTACAATCGCTGCGGCGTGCCGCTGCTGGAGATTGTGTCCGAGCCGGATATTGCCTGCGCCGATGAGGCGGTAGAGTATGTGGAAAAGCTGCGGGCCATCTTGCAGTTCTGCGGTGTGTCAGACTGCAAAATGCAGGAGGGTTCTCTGCGGGCGGATGTAAATGTGTCTGTGATGCCGGTGGGCGCTACTGAGTACGGCACCCGCACGGAGATGAAAAATATTAACTCCTTCCGCGCTATTCATAACGCCATTGAGAGCGAGGCCCAGCGCCAGATCGAGGTGATCGAGGACGGCGGCGCCGTAACGCAGGAGACCCGCCGTTGGGACGACGCCAAGGGCACCAGTTACGCTATGCGCAGCAAAGAGGACGCCCAGGATTATAAGTACTTCCCGGAGCCGGATCTGCCGCCCATCGAATTGTCGGACGAATACATTGACACCATTCGCCAGCAGCTGCCGGAACTGCCGGAGGCCAAAAAGGCTCGGTATAAGAGCGAGTATGGCTTGACGGATTATGATACGGATATGATCTGCTCTTCTGTATCTTATGTGCGGCTGTTTGAGCGCACGGTGGAGATCACCGGCAATCCCAAGGACAGCGCCCACTGGATCATGGGCGAGGTGATGAAGCTGCTTAACGACAGCCAAACCCTGCCGGAGGATATGCACTTTAACCCGGACGCTTTGGGTCGTATCATTCAGCTGCAAAATGGCAACAAGATCAGCCGGGACAGCGCTAAGAAAGTGCTGGCTGCCGTGTTTACAGACAATGTGGATCCGGACGAATATGTGAAGCAGAACAAAATGGAAATGGTCAGCGACACCGGCGCCATTCGCAAGGTGGTCGAGGATGTGCTGGCACAGAATGAAAAAGCCGTCAATGAGTACAAGGGCGGCAAGGCTGCTTCCTTCAACTTCCTGATCGGCCAGTGTATGCGCGCGTTACGCGGCAAGGCACCGGCGGCGGAGGTTACCAAGATCTTAAAAGAAATTCTTGGCTAAGCGATAAAGTACAACATCTCGGATATACTATATCCGAGGTGTTTTTTTATGCACAAAAAAGGAAAGACCGTCTCCTTTGCAGATCCGCCGGTGATCACCGGTCACGCCGGCGTGGCAGGTAAAAAAGAGGGAGAAGGCCCTTTGGGTGGAGACTTTGACGCGGTGTTTGCCGATACCACCATGGGGCAGCAGTCCTTTGAACTGGCCGAGTCCGCCATGCTACGGGACGCCATTTTGCGGGCGCTGTCGGCAGCGGGCAAAAGTCCGTCCGATGTGGATTTTATCCTAAGCGGCGACCTGCTGGATCAATGTATGGGCTCTGCTTTTGCCATTAAGGATTTGGACATTCCTGCCATTGGATTGTATGGCGCCTGCTCTACCATGGCGTTGTCCCTGGGTGTGGGGGCTATGCTGATTGATGCCGGGGCCAAGTGCTGTGTGGCAGGGACCTCCAGCCATTTTTGCTCCAGTGAGCGGCAATTTCGCTTTCCTCTGGAGTATGGCGGCCAGCGGCCGCCCAGTGCCCAGTGGACGGTGACCGGCGCCGGCAGTGCAGTGTTGGAAAGCAAGGGTGAGGGCGTGCGTATACGGGCGGTGCATATTGGTACCATTACCGATTATGGCATTACGGATGCCGGTAATATGGGCGCAGCCATGGCCCCGGCGGCTGCCCGCACCATTCATGATCTGATGGAGGACAGCGCCACCACCCCGGCAGACTACGATCAAATTGTCACCGGGGACTTGGGTGCAGTGGGCACCAAGCTGCTGTACCAGCTGATGGAGCAGGATTGGGGTATTCAACTGGCGGGTCACCACAAGGACTGTGGTATGATGATCTATGATCTCAAGAGTCAGGATGTGAATGCAGGCGGCTCCGGCTGTGGCTGCGGCGGCTCCGTGCTGTGCAGCCATATTTTGAAGAAAATGGAGCAGGGTGCGCTGCGCAAGGTACTGTTTGTGGCCACCGGCGCGCTGATGTCGCCCACCAGCACCAAGCAGGGCAACTCCATTCCCGGCGTGGCCCACGGCGTGGTATTGGAGGTGTAAGTGTGAAGACCCATTATGTAAAGGATATTCGTGTGCTGTCAGCCTTTCAGCAGACCATTCGGGCTATGCAGATCCTCATTCTTGTACTGCGGGTGCTGGCGGTGGCCTTTTTGGTGCTGCAAAGTATTACCCTAATGCGGGATAACGCATAGGCGCTTTATATATATAATAGGTATAGAAAAAGCGCACGGTTTTGGCCGTGCGCTTTGAACATTTTAGGCTTATTTCACAGTCTCGTCCTGCTGGTCTGCGGTTGTGGGGGCTTCTGCGGTGTCGGGCTGTTTCTCTGCTTTTTCCGTCTCGCCCCGCTTGCGCAGGGATTTGAATTCCAGCTTGGTCTTAATGGTAGGGGGCTGGTAATCCACGCCGCAGCGTTCGCATAGGGCTTTTTGCACAGCTTCCAAGGTGCGCTTTTGGCACAGCCCCAGGTCCAGCAGCACCGTGGTGTCGTCCGTCAGGGTCAGGGTCAGCACTGCGTGCCGGTCAATAAAGTTCTTGACCAGACTGGGTGCTTCGTCCTTGTAGCCGGCAATGTCCTTGATCTGATTGTAGGCGTACACATTGTCTTTATCCATGCCGGTAAATTCAAAGTCCGTGGCGCGTAGCAGCAGGCCGTTCTTTACCGTCTCCTTGGTGGTGAGCACGGCGATCACAATGGCTGCGATCTCAATGATAGCAAAGATCACGGTCATGCCGGTGCGCACCTGGGTCAGCCGATAGACGGCAAAGACACCATAGCCAATCACCGCCAGGTCCAGTAGGATCACAACCGCCAGGGTCATTGGGGACAGAATGCGAATAAACTTATCTTTCATTTGAATCATCTCCAGTAAAGATTTGTGTGATGGGTCGGGTGTCTGCGGTGAACACCTTGCCGTCCAAATGGGCAATGGTGTAGTCCGCCGGCACATGGAAGATCAGCTTGTAGCTGAGCAGCGCCTGGCGGTAGCGGCCGTGTGTGTTGCCGTACTTACCGTCCCCGGCCAGGGGGCAGCCTATGCCTGCCAGTTGCGCACGAATTTGGTGGGTGCGCCCGGTGTACAGCTCTACCTCCAGCAGCGCCCGGTTAGCCTTGGTGTCCAGCACGCGGTAACCGGTTTTGCATGCCATGCGGTGGGGGGCGGGCGCGTCATACAAGGTGACCTTGTTCTTTTTCTCGTCCTTGTGCAGGTAAGCGGTGAGGGTGTCCGCTGCTTTGGGCGGGATCCCTTCCGTGACGGTTAGGTAGAATTTTTCAATCTTGCGCTCCCGTATCAGCGCCGTTATTTCCCGCAGTGCCGGGGCGGTCTTGGCTGCGATCACCAGCCCGCCGGTGTTGCGGTCAATACGGTTGGCCAGCGCCGGGGCAAAGCCGGAGTCCTCCGGCGACCACTGATTGCGCTCATATAAATAGCGTTTGACCCGGGCAATCAGCGTGTCTATATACTCCTTGCCGTTTGGATGGCAAAGCAGCCCCTGGGGCTTGTTGAGGATCAATAGGTTCTCGTCCTCGTACACCACATCCAGCGCCTTGGAGGCGGAGAGAAAGTCATAATACACTGTCTTTTCCGCCAGCACATCGTCCGGTAGATACAGGGTCACTCGGTCACCGGCAGCCAGTACCTGCTCCGGGGTGCAGCGCTTTTTATTGACCTTAATATTCTTTTTGCGTATTTCCTTATACATCAGCGACCGGGGCAGAGAGGGAAAGGTGCGCCCCAGGTAGCGGTCCAGCCGCCGACCGGCATCGCCGGGGGTGATTTGCTTTTCTTTCATACGCTCATTATAACGGATTGAACGCCAAAAGTAAAGCCCGCGCACCGGGGGCGCAAAATTTGCCGAAATGGACAAAAAGCCAGGGGAACATTTGTTCAAAATTGGCAGGATAACCAGTTGTATTTGGCGGTATGACCGTGTATAATAAACACTGTATATACAGTTTTTGACAAAAGTGTTTGCACGCCTTCTATGCGGGCAGACGGGAGCGAGAATGGAACAGTTTAAGCTACACAGCAAGTTTAAGCCCACCGGCGATCAGCCGCAGGCAATTGAGAAGTTGGCCCGGGGCGTGCTGGACGGTATGAAGGAGCAGACCCTGATGGGGGTCACCGGCTCCGGCAAAACCTTTACCATGGCCAATATTATTGAGCGGGTGAACCGGCCCACTTTGGTGTTGGCGCATAACAAGACCTTGGCCGCCCAGCTTTGCAGCGAGTTTCGGGAATTCTTCCCGGAAAATGCGGTGGAGTATTTTGTTTCCTACTACGACTACTATCAGCCGGAGGCTTATGTGCCCACAACGGACACTTATATTGAAAAGGACTCAGCCATTAACGACGAGATTGACAAGCTGCGCCACAGCGCCACGGCGGCACTGTCCGAGCGGCGGGATGTGATCATTGTGGCCTCCGTGTCCTGCATTTATTCCATCGGTGACCCCATTGATTACCGGAATATGGTGATCTCTTTGCGCACCGGTATGGAGTGGAGCCGGGATGCGCTGATTGAAAAGTTGGTGGCGATTCAGTACGAGCGTAACGACATTAACTTTGTGCGCAACAAGTTCCGGGTGCGGGGCGACACGCTGGAGATCTTTCCTGCCGGCAGCAGCGGCACCGCTTTGCGGGTAGAATTTTTTGGAGACGAGATTGACCGGATCTGCGAGATTGACCCACTTACCGGCAAGATCAAGGGTGTGCTGTCCCACGCCTGTGTGTACCCGGCCTCCCACTATGTAGTGGGGCGGGAAAAGATGGAGCGCGCTTTGAACCAAATCTATCAGGAAATGGTGGAGCGGGTGGCCTACTTTGAAGAAAAGGGCAAGCTTTTAGAAGCTCAGCGGATCAAAGAGCGCACCATGAATGATATTGAAATGCTGCGGGAGACCGGCTTTTGCAAGGGCATTGAGAACTACTCTGCGGTGATGAGCGGACGCAAGCCCGGCCAGCCGCCTTTTACCCTGCTGGATTATTTTCCAGAGGATTTTTTGCTGTTTTGCGATGAGAGCCATGTGATGCTGCCCCAGGTGCGGGGCATGTACGGCGGCGACCGCTCCCGCAAGGCCAGCCTGATCGACTATGGCTTTCGGCTGCCCTCCGCTTTTGACAACCGGCCGTTACAGTTTGACGAATTCTACGGCAAGATCAATCAGGTGATCTTTACCTCTGCCACCCCCGGCGACTTTGAGCGGGAACGCAGCGCCCAGATCGTGGAACAGGTGATCCGCCCAACCGGGCTGCTGGATCCGAATATTACCGTTAAGCCCACCGAGGACCAAATGGACGACCTGGTGTCCGAGATCAACCTGCGCACCCAGCGGGGCGAGCGGGTGCTGGTGACCACCCTCACCAAGGCCATGGCCGAGGATCTTACCGAGTATTTGGAGGGATTCTCCATCAAGGTGCGGTATATGCACCACGATGTGGATACCATGGAGCGTATGGAGATCATTCGCGATCTGCGCCTGGGCGAATTTGATGTGCTGGTGGGAATTAACCTGCTGCGTGAGGGACTTGATATTCCGGAGGTGAGCCTGGTGGCGATCCTGGATGCGGACAAAGAGGGCTTCCTTCGGTCCGAGACCAGCCTGGTGCAGACCATCGGCCGCGCCGCCCGCAACGCCAACGGTGAGGTGATTATGTACGCGGACAGCGTGACCCCCTCCATGGAGCGGGCCATTCGAGAGACTTTGCGCCGTCGCACCATTCAGGAGGCGTATAACGCTGAGCACGGTATTGTGCCCAAGACCATTAAAAAGGATGTGCGGGATATTTTGGAGATCACCTCCAAAGCCCCCGCCGACGGCAAGCAAAAGAAACTTACCAAGAAAGAGCGGCAGCTGCTTATCGACCGTTTGCGGCGGGAGATGCAGGAGGCTGCCCGGCTGCTGGAATTCGAGCACGCGGCGTTCCTGCGTGATGAAATTCAAAAACTGGAGCAGGAGGGAGAGCGCAAGCTGAAATGATAAAGAACATTGTGGTAAAAGGTGCCCGCGAGCACAACTTGAAGAATATTGATGTAGAGATTCCCCGGGACAAGCTGGTGGTGTTTACCGGCCTGTCCGGCTCCGGCAAGTCCAGCCTGGCTTTTGACACCATTTATGCCGAAGGTCAGCGCCGGTATGTGGAGAGCCTGTCCTCTTATGCCCGCCAGTTCCTGGGTCAGATGGAAAAGCCGGATGTGGACTATATCGAGGGTCTGTCCCCGGCCATATCCATTGACCAAAAGACCACCTCTCGCAACCCTCGCTCCACCGTGGGCACGGTAACGGAGATCTATGACTACCTGCGACTGTTGTGGGCACGGATCGGTATTCCCCATTGCCCGGTATGCGGGCGCGAGATCACCCAGCAGACGGTGGATCAGATCGTGGATCAAATTCTCACCCTGCCGGAAAAGACGAAAATTCAAATTATGGCGCCCATTGTGCGAGGGCACAAGGGCGAGTATGTTAAGGAGCTGGACAACGCCCGCAAGTCCGGCTTTGTGCGTGCGCGCATTGACGGCTCCGTTTATGACCTGGCGGAAGAGATCAAGCTGGACAAGAACAAAAAGCATAATATTGAGATCGTGGTGGACCGCCTGGTGATGAAGCCGGATATTGCCGGCCGCTTGGCCGACAGCGTGGAGACCGCCACCCATATTGCAGACGGTGTGGTGCTGGTGGATATTGTAGGGGAGCGGGAGGAACTGTATTCCCTCAATTACGCCTGCCCGGAGCACGGTGCGGTGATCGCAGAGATGAGCCCCCGAATGTTCTCCTTTAACAATCCCTTTGGCGCCTGCAAAACCTGCGGCGGTATCGGGTCTTATAAAGAGATCGATCCGGCGCTGGTGATTCCCAACAAAAAGCTGTCCATCAACCAGGGAGCCATTAAGGCCAGCGGCTGGAATGTGGCAGACGGCGGCAGCATTGCCCGGATGTATTTTGAGGCCATTGCCCAGGCGTACAAATTCTCGCTGGATATTCCGGTAGAGATGATCCCCAAGAAGGGGCTGGACGCCATCTTATACGGCACCGGCACCAAAAAGCTGAAAATGCAGCGGAGCACCTCTTACGGCTCTTCCAATTACAACGGTACCTTTGAGGGCGTGATTCCCAACTTGCAGCGCCGGTATGCGGAGACCACCTCCGACTGGGCACGGGCGGATATTGAGGCTGTGATGACCCAGTGCGTGTGCCCGGACTGCGGCGGTGCCCGCCTGTCTACGGAGAGCCTGTCTGTGACCGTTGGGGGCAAGAATATTTATGAGTTCTGCCAAATGCCCATTCATGAGGAGCTGGATTTTATCCAGAACTTGCAGCTGACGGAAAAGGAACAGATGATCGGCGCCCTGATCGTGCGGGAAATCCGCGATCGACTGAATTTCCTGAACAGTGTGGGGCTGGACTATCTGTCCCTGGCGCGAGAAGCGGCCACTCTGTCCGGCGGCGAAAGCCAGCGCATTCGTCTGGCTACCCAGATCGGCTCCAGCCTGATGGGTGTGCTGTATATTTTGGACGAGCCGTCCATCGGTCTGCACCAGCGGGACAATGAAAAACTGCTGGGCACCCTGCGCCACCTGCGGGACTTGGGCAACACCCTGATTGTGGTGGAACATGATGAGGACACCATGCGGGCGGCAGACTATGTGGTAGACATTGGTCCCGGTGCCGGTATCCATGGCGGTGAGCTGGTGGCAGCGGGCACGGTAGACGATATTATTGCCTGCGAGCGCTCCATCACCGGCCAGTACCTGAGCGGCAAGCGCAAGATCCCGGTACCAGCCAAGCGGCGGCCGGGCAACGGCAAAAAACTGACGATCTACGGTGCGGTACAAAACAACTTGAAGGGCATTGATGTGGAGATCCCGCTGGCTACCTTTACGGCCGTGACCGGTGTGTCCGGCTCCGGCAAATCCAGTCTGGTAAACGAGATTCTTTATAAGCACCTGGCCAATATGCTCAACGGCGCCAAAAAGCGCCCGGGCAAGTTTGACCGTATGACCGGCGTGGACAATCTGGACAAGGTCATCAACATTGACCAGTCACCCATTGGCCGCACCCCCCGGTCCAACCCGGCTACTTATACCGGTGTGTTTAACGACATTCGCGACCTGTTTGCTTCCACCCCGGATGCCAAAATGCGGGGCTACAAGGCCAATCGCTTTTCCTTTAATGTTAAGGGCGGTCGGTGCGAGGCCTGCCAGGGCGACGGTATTGTGAAGATCGAAATGCACTTTTTGGCCGATGTGTATGTACCCTGCGATGTGTGCGGCGGTCATCGGTACAACCGAGAGACCCTGGAAGTGAAGTTCAAGGGCAAGAATATTTATGAAGTGCTGGAGATGACCGTGGACGAGGGCGTGGCGTTTTTTGCCCAGCAGCCTAAGATCTTGCGCAAGCTGCAAACCCTGTCCGATGTGGGTTTGGGGTATGTAAAGATCGGCCAGCCGGCGACTACCCTGTCCGGCGGCGAGGCGCAGCGCGTGAAGCTGGCCACCGAGCTGATGAAGCGCCCCACCGGCAAGACGATTTATATTCTAGACGAGCCCACCACCGGGCTGCATACGGCAGATGTGCACCGGCTGGTGAATGTGCTGGAGCGGCTGGTGGCCAACGGCAACACCGTGGTGGTGATCGAGCACAACCTGGATGTGATCAAAACTGCGGATTATATTATTGATCTTGGCCCGGAGGGCGGTGTTGGCGGCGGCACGCTGGTGGCCTGCGGCACCCCGGAGGAGATCGCTGCTTGCCCGGCGTCTTACACCGGCCAGTACCTGAAGTCTGTGCTGGATAACGATTAAAATAAAAAACCGGCTTGATTGTTGCGTACAGTCAAGTCGGCTTTTTCTGTTCTATTTTTCGGCGGCGTAGAAAGTCATGGCACCGAATTTTTCCCGCTGGGGGGCATAGTCAATAGGCGTTAGCCCGCCACCGGACAGGGCGGCGGTAATGAGTTTTTTGGACAGGTCCGGCACATCGGGGCGGGAGAGCGCTTCTTCCCAATCCATCCACACCCCCCGGTCGTTTTCGTCCCCGTCGCTGCGGGGCGTGCCGCCGGTGTACTCTGCCAAAAAGGCGGCGTACCAGTCCTGCTCGCTAAAGCGCACCGCCAGCAGCTTCGCCGGCTTGGCGGTAATGCCGGTTTCTTCCATCAGTTCCCGGCACATGGCCTGCTCCGGGCTTTCGCCGTTTTTCAGATATCCGCCGGGGGTGATGAACAGCCCTTTTCCGGCGCCATAAGTGTGGCGAGCCAGCAGTACCTTGCCCTCGTGCAGCACCACAGCGCAAACACTTTTTTGCCAATTTGTATTTTTTTCTTCCATATTTGGCTCCTGAATGCTATACTATAATATAGTTATTATACGGCAATGAGGCGAATTGTCAATGTTTTTCGCCGGTTCCACGGTGCGTGGAGTGTTTCCACCGCCCGTGCCTTGCCTTTCTGCGGCGGCTCTGTTAGGCTGAAATGGCTGAAAGGAGCGCTGTGTTATGCTACATTTACGAAAGAAAGACAAAAAACAAGACGAACAGGTGATTTTTATTCAGGTTGCGTTTTTCGCCGTCGGCGCGGTACTGCTGCTGTGGTATTTGGCGCCTTGGGTGCTCAATCATATTCTCAATGCCGGTAATGTGCTGGGCATTGCTTTTGCCGTGGTTCTGTTGCTGTGCGGCATGTTTGCGCAACCGGTGACCCATTTGCTGGCGCCGGGCAATCATGCCCCGGGCGCGGTGGTGCTCAAGGCAGCGGTGGCACTGGCGTGCGCCGTGGCGGTGCTCACCAGCGGCTATATGCTCACCGGGCTGATCCAAACCGGCCACCGGGACGAGACTGTACTGGTGCTGGGCTGCTCGGTGAAGGGGGAGCGCCCCTCTCGTATGCTGCGCCAGCGGATCGAGGCAGCCACCGAGTATTTGGAGAAGAACCCGGACAGCAAGGCTGTGCTCAGCGGCGGCCAAGGCCCGGATGAGAAGATCAGCGAGGCGGAGTGTATGCGCCGGGAGCTGGTGCGCCGGGGGATCGCCGCCGATCGGTTGTATCTGGAGGATCGCTCCACTTCTACGGAGGAGAATGTGGCCTTTTCGGCCAAAATTATAGAACAAAACGGACTGAACCGCCATGTGACGGTGGTGACTTCGGATTTCCATTGCCGCCGGGGCATGTTGCTGTGTCGGCGGGCGGGTCTGACCGCCAGCTCCACACCGGCGGCCACCGATGTGTACCTGCTGGGCACCTACTGGATGCGGGAGATGCTGGCGGTGGTCAAGACCGTTTTGCACATTTAACACAAAGAAGGGATTTTTGTTGAAGGGACTTGCCATTTGCGATTTGCAGCCGGATGGGTATCGGGGCGTTTGCCGCTCCAACCAGTTGGCAGATTATATGACGGACGCCAAGATTGGCGGCCGGGTCACGGATTTTTTGGAGAATTTTGTGGATGATGAAAGCCAGGAGATCCGGTGTACTGTGGCGGCGGCCTGCGCTGCCCGGCAGATGGTGGATCTGCTTGGTAGCCGAGGCGCGGATTGCGAGTTGATCACCTTTAACGACGATCACGAGAGTGCGGGACTTTTGGGCGGCGCGCTTTTGGGCTACGATGTATGCGCCCGGGATCTGAGTGTATCACCCTTGGCAGACGGCCTAATCCGAGTGGGTGTTACCGAGTATGAGGAGGCGTTGTTCCCGGAATTCTTTGAAGAATTGAACGGCCAGGTGCTGCGGGAGTATGCCGAGGATCTGAACGACAATTTGCTCTTTGCTACGGAAAAAACCGCCCAGGAGGTGTGCGCCTTTATGAATTATCTGTCTGCCACCTATGACAATGATTTTTATTGCCTGAGTGATTACGCCGTGTTTGCTGTTTTTGACGGTAAGGACCCGGCGTGATAGAAACACAATATTAGAATGTAAAAACAGCTCCCCTTGCTTTTTCAAGGGGAGCTGTCGCGTTTGTGCGACAGAGGGGACGGGCACCGGTTAGGTGCTGTCGCGTTTGTGGGACTGAGGGGATAAAACGATTGGCGCAACGCCCACATGATACGGCAACCCGATCATCCGCCACACAAAAATCTTGCTTTGCCTGATATTTTTGCACCCAGCGGTCCATACTATTCATAAGCGTATTGTACATATCATAGAAAGGCGGACGCATGTGCAATACGGTAAAGTAGAAATCTGCGGGATCAACACCTCGGAGTTGAAGGTGCTGGGGGAGAAGGAAAAAATGGACCTGCTACGCAAGGCCCAGGCCGGGGACAAGCAGGCCCGGGACGCCCTGATCTGCGGCAATCTGCGGCTGGTGCTGTCGGTGATCCAGCGGTTCTCCGGACGGGGCGAGAGTATGGACGATCTGTTCCAGGTGGGGGTCATCGGGCTGATCAAAGCCATTGACCATTTTAATACGGAGTTGAATGTAAAGTTCTCCACTTACGCCGTGCCCATGTGCGTAGGGGAGGTGCGCCGCTTTTTGCGAGACGATAACCCGGTGCGGGTCAGTCGCTCTATGCGGGATACCGCATATAAAGCCATGCAGGTGAAGGAGCAGCTGATGGCCGCCAACGGCCGGGAACCGACGGTGGACGAGATCGCCGCCAAGCTGGGTATGAAGACCACCGATGTGGTACTGGCGCTGGAGGCCATTGTGGACCCTGTGTCCTTGTACGAGCCGGTGTATTCCGACGGAGGCGATACCATTTATGTGATGGACCAGGTGGGCGACGCCAATACGGACGCGGACTGGGTGGATGAAATGATGATCAAGGATCAGATCAGGCAGCTGGACGATCGGGAGCGCAACATTCTTTATAAGCGTTTTATGGAGGGCAAAACCCAAATGGAGGTGGCGTCTGAGATCGGCATCAGCCAGGCACAGGTCAGCCGACTGGAAAAAACCGCCCTGCGCCGCATTAAGGGCAAATAGATAAAACAAAAGCCACAGTAACAACTACCCCTTGTTACCGTGGCTTAGTTTTTGTCGTTCTTGCGCCCTAAGATGTAGTCCACACTCACCCCGTAGAAGTTCGCCAGTGCAATGAGCACCTCCGGCGGCACAAAGAGCCTGACCTACAATATCAATCCAAAAGGTACCAGCGTGTCTAAGGTGAAAGCTGCCAAGAAAGGCTTTAAGGTCACCTGGAAAAAGCAGAGGACTCAAACTACCGGCTACCAGGTGCAGTATAGTACCAGCAGCAAGTTTAAGAAAGCCAAGACGGTGACGATCAGCAAGAATAAGACGACTTCAGCGTATAGTCCGTGTATTTATCCTTCCAACAGCGCTGCTGGGGGGCATAATCGCAAAAATGCCTAATCGACAAAGTGCGGGATAATGCTATATAAAACGGACGAAAATGTGGACTTTATAGGACGGTGTGTACTAAATTTACAAAAAACATTGACAATTATATCCACTTTGTGTCATAATTGACACAAAGGAGGAATGAAAATGATTGTAGAAGATACGAAAGATCTGGTAGAAACGGACGATTATGTAATCATTGAAGCGACTTTGTCAGAGGGCGATTTGTTGTTTATGCAAATTGCCGTGGGCATTCGCAACGAAGTGGGCGACATTGTTCGTATTATTCCCATTTCCACCAACCCAATCTAACGAAACGGCCGGGCAGTTATCCGCCCGGCTATTTCTATGCCCATTTCTGCTATTTTAGGGGAGTCGGTGGGGTTCTGCGGTAGGGGTGCGTGCATATATTGTACGGGGCACTTGGGTGCCTTGCAATGAAGTTTTGCAAATTATTTGTAAAAGGGCTGCAAAAAGCATTGACGGATGTTTAAAAATATTATACAATATGCACAAAAGCAATTCTTATTAAAGAGGGATGGACTTATGAAAACTTATGCACCTGATCAAATTCGGAACATTGCGCTTGCAGGTCACGCCTCCAAGGGCAAAACCACCCTGCTGGAGGCTATGCTGCATTTGGCAGGGGCGACGGAGCGCGCCGGCAAAGTGGCTGACGGCAACACGGTGACTGACTTTGACGCCGAGGAGAAAAAGCGCCACATCAGCATGGCCAGCGCCGTGGCTTCCGTTGAATATAAGAGCAAAAAGCTGAACTTTATTGACACCCCCGGTCTGTTTGACTTTGAGCAAGGGGCCTTTGAGGGTCTGCGCGCCGCTGAGACGGCGGTGATCGTGGTGTCTGCCCGCAGCGGTCTGGCTGTGGGTGCGGAAAAGGCATTTAAGAACGCCGGCTCCCGCCGTATGGCGCGGGTTCTGGTGACTACCAAAATGGACGACGATCGTGCGGATTTCTACAAGAGCTTTAACGGCATTGTGGCCAAGTTCGGCACGGCGGCCTGCCCGGTGGTAGTGCCCATCATCTCCGGCGGCAAGGTGGCTGCCTACTACAATATGATCGACGGCAAGGCCTATGCGTATGCAGACGGCAAGCGCACCGAGAGCGATGCCCAGCCGGACGACGCTCCCCGCTTTGAGGCGGTACAGGCCGTATTTACGGAAGCTGTGGCCTCTGCTGATGAAGAGCTGATGGAAAAATATTTTGAGGGCGAGGAGTTGACCCCGGAGGAGAAAATCCGTGGGCTGAAATCCGGCGTGGCGGACGGCTCCATTATCCCGGTGTTTGCCCTGAGCGGTTTGGCAGAGACGGCCTGCGATCTGTTGCTGGATTTCCTGGCAGAGGTTTGTCCTGCGCCTAAGAGCGAGTATGCGGCAGACGCTGACGGTGAGCCCATCGAGTTGACCCCAGACCCCAACGGACCCTTGGCTGCGGTCTGCTTTAAGACGGTGGCAGATCCGTTTATCGGCAAGCTGTCTTACTTCAAGGTGATCAGCGGCAAAATCACTGCCGCTACCCCTGCTTACAACGCCCGCACCGGCAAAGAGGAGCGTATGGGCAAGCTGGTAAGCGTATTCGGCGCCAAGCAAACGGACATCAGCGAACTGTCCGCCGGGGATATTGGTGCAGTGACCAAGCTGGGCGGCTTTGCCACCGGCGATACTCTTTGCAGTGCCGCGCAAGTGGTGACCCTGGACGGTGTGCATATTCCGAGTGCCACCTATGCCATGGCTGTGGAAGTGGCCAAGAAAGGCGAGGAGGAGAAAGTGGCTTCCGGTCTCAGCCGTCTGTGCGAGGAGGATCCGTCCCTGCACTTTGGCGTCAACAACGAGACCCATCAGCAAATTCTCAGCGGCCTGGGCGAGCAGCACCTGGATGTGGCGATGGCCCGGCTGAAGAGCAAATTCGGTGTGGAGGCGACATTGGTGCAGCCGCGCGTGGCGTACCGGGAGACCATTACTATGAAGGTCTCTGCCCAAGGGCGGCACAAGAAGCAGTCCGGCGGCCACGGCCAATTTGGTGATGTGTTTATTGAATTTGAGCCTTATGATACAGAAGAACTGGTGTTCGCTGAGCGTGTGGTGGGCGGCGCCGTGCCCAAAAATTTCTTCCCGGCAGTAGAAAAGGGTCTGCGGGAGAGTATGCAAAAAGGTGTGCTGGCCGGTTATCCCATGGTGGGCGTAAAGGCCACGCTGTTTGACGGCTCTTACCACCCGGTAGACTCTAGCGAAATGAGCTTTAAGACCGCTGCCTCTCTGGCCTATAAAGAGGGCATTCCCAAGGCGATGCCGGTGCTGCTGGAGCCGATCCTAACAGTGACCGCAACGGTGAACGATGAGGCTATGGGCGATGTGATCGGTGATATTAACAAGCGCCGTGGGCGCGTGCTGGGTATGACCCCCTCCGGGGACGGCAGCCAGGAGATCTTGGCGGAGGTGCCGGAGTCGGAGATGTCTACCTTCTCTACCGCTATGCGCCAAATGACCCAGGGTCGTGGTTCCTTTACCACCGCCTTTGCCCGCTATGATCGGTGCCCGGAGCACATTGCACAAAAGATCAAGGCGGAGGCCAGTCAGTTATAATACATATTATATATGGGCAGCCCTCGGTACGCCGGGGGCTGTTTTGTATGATTTTCGGCTCCGATGGCATACTGAAAAAGGGCGGCTTGTCTATGATTTGACAAAGCGGCCGTTTGGTGCTATAAATGAGGTATGCCCGGTTAGGGCAATCGTTTCTATTGGAGGGATCACGATGCGCGAATTGTTTGAGAAATTCCGTTCTTATTCCATTGTCAGTATCATTGTTTCCGCGTTGTGCGGACTAGCACTGCTGATTTTTCCGGCAGCCAGTATTCGCTATATCAGCCTGGCCTTTGGCGGCGCTTTGTTGATTATGGGCGCTGTTGGGGTGGTGCAGTATTTTCGCAAGACTGCCGGCCCGGTGGTGCTGTCCGCGGGACTGGTTTCCATGGTGTGCGGCGTGATCGTCTGCGCCAAGTACCAGAGTATTCTTACATTGGTAGAATTCCTGTTTGGCGCATCTATCTTTTGCGGAGGAATCATTGGTCTGGTGATCGCCCTGCGGCGGGAAATGCGGCTGCTGCCCGGCTGGGGCGTCAATTTGGCGCTGACGGTGGTTTCCGTCATTTTAGGGATCGTGTGTATGGTCAATCCTTTTCATACCGCCCTGGCGCTGGCCAGAATGCTGGGCGTGGCGCTGCTGCTGTATGCAGTGATGGAAGCCGTTGGCTATGTGCAGCTGCGCAAGGTGGGCCGCGCTGTGGAGGACGCAGTGAATCGTACGGCGCCGATCATTGACGAAAACGCTCGCGTATTGGATGATCAGGACGAAAGTGTAAAATAATCGATAAATGCATACGATTTTCTGCTTTCCTGCTTGACAAGGATTTTGTTTTATAGTATATTTATAGACGAGAAGAGGGTGAAGCAGAAAGGACTTCATTATGAGCAAAAAAATGACTGCATTTGGCAGCAAGTTCATTCAAACCGCCAAAGCTATTTCCAAAAAGCGCAAGGAGCTGGCTGAAGCCGTAGGCATGGAGGCTGCAGGCACTGTGGCTGCGAAGGGAGACAAAAAAGCACGTGTGTCCAGATGTATGGTTGAGATTTTGCTGTGTCTGGATCAATCCAAGGCTCCCCAGACTGTGCGCGATGTAAGCCATGATACGGATTACTCTAAGGGCATGATCAGCCGCTGCGTCGAGGAGTTGCGTAAGCAGGGCTATGTGACCGTTGTGCGTGACAAAGAGGACCGCCGCGCCGTTCGCATTTCTCTCACGGATAAGGCCAAGGCTGTGATCGCTGATTTCCACAGCAAAGAAAGTGCGTTGGTTGAGACCATGTATGCCGGCTTGAACGATGCGGATATTCAGGATCTGGATCGGATTCTGGAAATTGTGCAGGCAAATATTGCTGATATGTAATCTATTATAAACTTGAACCGTCCTGTTTCGGCAGGGCGGTTTATTTCTGTCTGTTTTGAACCGTAATTGCAGGTGGTGTACCCGGTTGCTGGGCAAAAGCGGCGCACTGCCTATTTTTTGCGCCTTTTTTTAGAAATCTATTGACATTCTCTATCCGGTTGAATATAATGACATATGAACAGATGAGAATATGTTATCTTGTTCTAAACGACAAAACAAACATTTTGCATAGGAGAATGGTTATGAAAAAGACTTATAATGTGGACGTGGATTGTGCCAATTGTGCTGCCAAGATGGAAGACGCTGTGAAAAAGACCCCCGGTGTGCAGAACGCTGCCCTGAGCTTTATGACCTTAAAGTTGAAAGTGGAATTTGAAGCAGGCGCGGATGTGGATGCAGTGATGGCAGCCGCCCGAAAAAATTGCAAGCGGGTGGAGAGCGATTGCGAGATCTTTCTGTAAACCTGCATTTGGGAGGAAAAGGTATGAGCAAGAAGCAAAAGAAAGTGCTGGTGCGCATTATCGCGGCGCTGATGCTGCTGGCAGGGGTAATCCTGCTGGATAAGCTAGCCTCGCTGTCACAGTGGGCAATGATCGTTCTGTATTTGGTGCCGTATTTTGTGATCGGCTACGATATTCTTTGGAAAGCGCTTAAAGGGATCAAAAACCGCCAGGTGTTTGATGAGAATTTCTTAATGGCAGTGGCCACCGTTGGCGCCCTTTGCTTACAAGACTTCAAAGAGGGCGTGGCCGTTATGTTGTTTTACCAGATCGGCGAACTGTTCCAGAGTGTGGCGGTGGGCAAGAGCCGTAAAAACATTGCCGCCCTGATGGATATTCGTCCGGACTATGCCAATGTGATGGTGGACAGCAAGCTGGAACAGGTGGACCCGGACGATGTGCAAGTGGGCACAGAGATTGTGGTGGATCCCGGCGAAAAAGTGCCCATTGATGGTGTGATCGTAGAGGGCAATACAACGCTGAATACCGGTGCGCTTACCGGCGAGAGCGTGCCACGGGATGCCAAGCCGGGAGACGATGTGATTAGTGGCTGCATCAATATGAGCGGGCGCATTACGGTGCGCACCACCAAGGCATTCGGCGAGTCCACCGTGTCTAAGATCTTGGATTTGGTGGAGAATTCTGCCATGAAAAAGTCCAAGTCCGAGAACTTTATCACCAAGTTCGCCCGGTACTATACCCCCGCCGTGTGTTACAGTGCATTGGCGCTGGCAGTGCTGCCGCCGTTGATCCGCCTGTTGGCAGGCCATCCGGCCATGTGGGCCGAGTGGATCACAAGAGCGCTGACTTTTCTGGTCATCAGTTGCCCCTGTGCGCTGGTGATCTCTATTCCGCTGAGTTTCTTCGGCGGTATCGGCTGCGCTTCTAAAAACGGGATTTTGGTGAAAGGCTCCAATTACTTGGAAGCTTTGGCAGACACCAAATATATTGTATGTGACAAAACCGGCACCCTGACCAAAGGGGTGTTCCAGGTGACCGGTGTGTACCCGGCGCCGGGGGTGGATAAAAAGGTGCTGCTGGGTCTGGCGGCCTATGCGGAGAGTGGATCGCATCACCCCATCAGTCAAAGCTTGAAAGATGCTTACGGTCAGCCTCTGAAAGAGGAGCGGGTCAGCGCCATTCAGGAGATCGCTGGTCACGGCGTGCAGGCGTTGGTGGACGGCCATTCGGTAGCTGTGGGTAACGCCAAGCTGATGGAAAAGATCGGCGCTGCCCTGCCCGGTGCGCGTACGGACGGCACAACCGTGTATGTAGCGGCGGGTGGCAAGTATATCGGCTGCATTGTCATTTCTGATGTGGTGAAGCCCACCGCCAAGGCAGCGATGGCTGCGCTCAAGGAGAATGGCGTAAAAATGACCGTCATGCTCACCGGCGACGCCAAGGCGGCGGCAGATCGGGTGGCTGCGGAGATCGGTATGGATCGGGTGGAAAGCCAGCTGTTGCCCGGTGATAAGGTGGCGCAGGTGGAAAAACTGCTGGCAGAGAAAGGCCCCAAGGAGAACCTGGCCTTTGTAGGCGACGGGATCAACGACGCGCCGGTGCTGTCCCGCGCGGATGTGGGAATCGCTATGGGCGCCCTCGGCTCGGACGCTGCCATTGAAGCGGCAGATGTGGTGCTGATGGACGATGATCCGTCTAAGATTGCGCTGGCTATGAAGATCTCGCGCCACACCTTGCAGATCGTATGGCAAAATATTGTGTTCGCCCTGGCGGTGAAGGCTGTTTGCCTGGTGCTGGGCGCTCTGGGTATTGCCGGTATGTGGCTGGCAATTTTTGCCGATGTGGGCGTGATGGTGCTGGCAGTACTCAACGCTACCCGCGCGCTGAAAATCAAATGATAACTGAACAACGGCGGTTGCAGGTCTATGGCTTGCAACCGTCTTTGTTTTATGTCCTACGGGGATTGCAGTTCCTGTTGACTTGTGTTATATTATAATTATCACACATAAGCTGTTGCTAACGGTCGTATGAATGAAGAAAGGTTTGAATTGTCACAATGTATGAGAATATTAAGCTGTTTGCGGAGAGTGGGCGCCCGCTGGAGGTGCGCTTTGTGGGCGAAACGGTGTGCGACGGCAAATACCGGATCAGTCGTCCGTGCAGTGATCTAAACTCTTTGGAATATATTGTGGACGGCGCAGGCACGCTGGAGATCAACGGCCAGGTATTGTACCCCAAGGCGGGGGATGTGTTCCTTCTGACCGAGGGCAGCCGCCATACCTATTATGCGGATCAGAACCACCCCTGGCACAAGTATTTTATCAGTTTTAGCGGTCCGGTGGCAGACTGCCTGCTACGCACCTATTTGCCTCGGGACACCTACCTGTTTCATGGCTGTTATGTGGAAAAGGCCTTTGCCCGCTTGTTTAGCCTGGGGTTCAACAATCAGGATCAAGACAAGATGCAGATCGCTATGGCGCCGGTGCTGTTTAGCTTGGTGCAGATCATTTACGATCGGCAGATTACCGCTGAGTATGACCTGGCGGATCGCATCAAGCGGGAGATTGAGAACCGTGCCACCACCCACTTGGATCTTGAGGAACTGTGCCGGGCTTTGAATTATTCCAAGAACCATATTATCAACCGATTTTCCGCGAAATTCGGCGTGACTCCGTATCAATATTATAAAAGCTGTCGTCTGCAGATCGCCAAGGATTATCTGATCAATACCCAGATGACCGTCAGCGAAATTGCAGACGCCCTGTCCTATACGGACGCCCAGTATTTTTCTTATGCCTTTAAGCAGGGGACCGGGTGTTCGCCCAGCCGCTTTCGCACGCTCACAGCATTGTGATAAATCATAAACGATATTGGATATATCAAGTTGAATTAAAGTTGTTGTTGTGATATTTTTAATACATAGGGTTTCTTTGCCCGGGAGATGAAATCATGAGTGATTTTTCCTTTTATTTATTGACGGACCCCCATTATTTTGACGAGTCCTTCGGCCGCAGCGGATCGGCTTACGAGGCCCGCTCCCGCACAGACCAAAAGTGTGTGGCGGAGACGCCGGCCATCCTTGACGCCGGGTTTGCCCGGATTGCAGCGGACAGGGAGACGCGTGTGATCCTGATCCCCGGCGATTTGGTGTACCGAGGCGAATACCAAAGCCATGTGGGCTTTCGCAAGCGGCTGTACCGACTGCAAGAAGCGGGCAAAAAGATTTACTTGATCACTGCCCGCCATGACTATGCGGAGAATCCCTGCGAATTTATAGGCGACCGCACGGTGCCGGTTGCCGGTATGGAGCGCAGCGACCTGCGGGACTTTTATCGGGAATTCGGATTTGACGACGCCATTGCCGAGCACCGGGAGAGTATGTCCTATGTGGCGCAGCTGGCGCCCGGCCTGCGGCTGTTGGCGCTGAATTGTGACGGCGACTGCAAGGACTTTAAGGGCCTTTGGCCGGAGCAGTTGGACTGGGCAGTGGCACAAATTCAGGTGGCACACGCTGCCGGGGAGCGGATCGTTGCCATGACCCACTATCCGTTGCTGCCGTTCTCGCCAGTGATGGGACTGATCGGCGACGCCCATTTGACCGATTGGGAACAAACCGCCAACACTCTGGCAGACGCCGGGCTGGAGCTGATCTTTACCGGTCATATGCACGCCCAGGCGGTGACAGAGCACATCTCACCGGCAGGCAACACCATTACCGATGTGCAGACCGGATGCTTTGTGGGCTGCCCCTGCGCCTATCGCAAGGTGACGGTGGCACCGGATGGCCAGGTGGACATTCGCTCTTACACTATTGATGACTTTGACTATGATAAAGGCGGGCGCACCGCGGCAGAATATTTGCAGTGGCGCTTTGACCGCATGATCACGGATATAATTGACGCTATGGCTACGGATTTTGATACCTTTATGGGCAAATTCGGCGGCAGCCAAGGCAAGGAAAAGCTGAAAGGTCCGGTCACGGCAGTGGGCAAACTGCTGCAAAAGCTGACGGTAAAGAAGCTGGGGCGGCTGTTTTGGTTCCGGGTGGATCCGTCCATCTGTGATCGTCGAGTGGTGGATTTGGGCGTGGAGCTGGTGCGTAATATCTTTATGGGCAACGAGCCGTATGTGCCCGGTACGCCCGTGTATGACGCGCTGGATCACCTGCTGCGCCGTCTGTCTCCGGTGTTGCATATTTTGGAGAAGAAACTCTCCGCCGGCAATCCGCAGCTCTCCGATCTGCACGCCTTTGTGCTCTCCATGATCGGCGACAAAAAGCAACGGGATCACAACTGCACCTTGCAGTTGACCAAATAAAAGCAAAAGCGGCATTTTTGAAGGGGGAATTTCTAAATGTCCGGCAAGACCATGGCTGCACCCGCAGCCGACCAAAAGCAGATTGGCACCGGCGAATTTATATGGTACATGGTGTCTGTGTTTTTCTATACCAATATGACCGGTATGGTGGGGCAGTACCGCAACAACTTCTTAGTGGATGTGGTGCAGATCAATCAGCACCAGGCGGCGCTGTTCAACACGCTGGTGAGCGTGGTGCCCTGGGTGCTGAACTTCTTTATTGTCATGTACATTGACGGCCGCGCTATTGGCAAGCGGGGCAAGTTCCGTCCGCTGGTCATGCTCGCGGCAGTGCCTATGGGGCTGTTGCTGTTTCTTAGCTTTTGGGTGCCCAAGGGCCTGACAGGTGCGCTGTTGATGATCTATTTGTGCACCGTGGGCATTCTGTGGGGCGTGATGAACACCTTCGGCAATACCGTCAACAACCTGGCTGTGGTGATGTCGCCTAACTTGCGTGAGCGGGACACGGTGATATCATTCCGCGGCATTGTTTCTGCGGTGGGTAACTCTGCGTCCCTGGTGATCATTCTGGTGCTGGGTCTGATCTGGAAAGACAATAAGGCGCTGCAATTTATTCTTTGCGCCGCTCTGAGCGGTGTGATGGGCATTATCACTATGCTGGGCGGTATGCGTGCCACGCGGGAGCGCATCGCCTATGAGAATGAGCGCAAGAACCCGCTGGAGGGCTTTGGCGACATTTTGCGTAACAAGTATGCCTGGAACATTATTGTGTCCGAATTCTTAAAAAGCTTTCGCGGCATTGCCAACTTTATGGGCACCTTCCTGGCGGCGGCACTGCTGGGTGACTCCAGCAAGTTTCTGCTGTTCGGCTTGCCCACCGGTATCGGCACCGCTGTGGGTATGCTGATTATCAATTTCCTGTTGAAGAAATTTGACTCCCGGGTACTGTATATTGCCAGCGGCATCTACTCACTGATTGCCAACACCGGCGCGTTCCTGATCGGTTATACCTACTTTAAGCAGGAAACTTCCGGCGGTCCGCTCCGAATCGTGTTTATCGTGTTCCTGTTCCTGATCGGCTTGCAGTTTGGTGCCTCCAATCTGTTGCCCAATATGTTCCAGGCAGATGTGCTGGAGGATATTGAGCTGAAGACAGGTAAGCGAATGGACGCCTCTCTTGGTTTTGTCATTGGTATTTTTACTATGATCAGCGGCACCGTTGCCGGTGCCCTGTCTCCGCTGATTCTGTACGGAGACAACTCTATTTGCGGCTATGTGCAGGGCATCCAGGACGGCACCCTACAATCCCTGAAGACCAAGATCTGGATGTTGTTCTTCTACACCATCTTCCACGGTATTATGATGTTCCTGGCCGGCGTGCCCTTTTTCTTCTACAAGCTCACCGGCGCCCGCAAGGCAGAAATTCACGCAAAACTGCTGGAGCAGCGCAAAACCTATGATTTGGCGGCAAAAGATTAAAACAATAATGAAACGCACCTTGCGATCCAAGGATTGTAAGGTGCGTTTCCGTTTGTCTTTTGTTATGCTGTTTTCGGCTTCTCATTTTCGTTTCCGTAGTGTAGCCAGTGACCTTTCCAGGTATACAGTGCCATCAGCACTAAGCCGATTACCCAGGAGATGGGGTAGAGGATAAACACACCGTCGATGTTGTCATAATGGGGCACTGCCAGCTGAATCCAAATGATGCGGAAGATGCACATGGAAAACAACAGAATGAGCATGGGCGGTATACTCTTGCCGGTGCCGCGCACAGTGCCTGCCAGCACATTCAGCGCACCCAGCAGCACATAGTAGGGGCAAAAGTATTTCATCGCCAACACACCGTAATGAATGGCGGCGCTGTCCGAGGTGAACAGCCGCATTACCGGGTGGGAGAATGCCAGCAGCAGCGCGCCGGTCAGTATGGTATAAACGGTGCTCATCAGCAGGGCGGTCCACATTCCGCTTTTGACCCGCTTTAGATTTCCTGCACCGTAGTTTTGACCCACAAAGGTGGTCACTGCCATGCTGATACTCAGCACCGGCAATATATTAAAGCCGTCCACCTTTAAGTAGGCGGTGAACCCGGCCATGGCCATAGCGCCGTAGTGGTTAACACTGGTTTGCACCAGCACATTGGAGAAGCTGATGACCATATTCTGTATGCCGGTGGGCAGCCCCACGCGGATAATGCGCTTGGCCATATCGCCGTCCAGACACAGGCTTTTCACGCGGATTCTATAATCGGACTTTACCCGCAGCAGGTAGCTTACTGCCAGCAGGCAGGAGATCAGCTGGCTCACATCGGTCGCCACAGCGGCACCGGCTACGCCCATTTTGCACCCCTCAATAAGTACCAAGTCCAGTACAATGTTGGTCACGGAGGCGGCGCCCAGATACAGCAGCGGGCGGCGGGAATTGCCGGCAGCGTTGAGAATACCGGTGGCCATATTGTACACCACATTAAAGAGAAAACCGCCGGCGTAAATGCGCAGGTACAGCACTGAGTCGTTCAGTACAGCGGCTGGGGTGTCCATGGCCACCAGCAGCACCCGGCTTAGGGCGATGCCGGCCCCGGTGAGCACTACGCCTAGCAATAAGGCGATGGTGGCTGCCGTGTGGACTGCCCGGTGCACCCGCTTGGTGTCGCCTGCACCTAAGAACTGGGAGATCACCACGCCGGCGCCCACGGACGCCCCTTGGGCAAAGGCGATCAGCAGGTTAATGAGTGCATTGCTGGAGCCAACGGCGGCCAACGCATTGCTGCCTACGTAGTTGCCTACAATAATGGAGTCCACTGCATTGTACATCTGTTGCAGCAGATTACCCAGAATCAACGGCACGGCAAACACCAATAGCTGTTTCCAAATTTTACCCTCGGTCATCAACATGGTGGCGCTGTTTTGTTTTTGATCCGATTTTACTCTTGTATCTTTCATAGTTGCCTCACTTCATCCGGCACTATTATACACCCGCATTTCTCATAGGTAAACCCTGGGGCAGGGGATAAAAACAGAGAGAGTGAAAAATTCGCTCTCTCTTTTCTTTATAATTTGTGCAGTTTTTCAGCTTGCTTGCTGCCTTTGTTTGCACTTTTTACCAGCGCCTTTGCCAGGGAATAGGGCACCAGCCCGCCGCTTTGGCACACTACGCTGTCCAGGGTGCCGTCCTGTATACCCTCCAGCAGCATCATTACCTCCGGGTCGTTGTGGGACTTGCCGGGAAACAGCAGGTATGCCAGTTGTCGCACCAGTGCTAGCACCCGGCGGGCAGCGCCGGAATATGCCGCCAACTGGGCAAGGGAGTTGGCAGTGGTATACTCGCCCGGCGGGGTGGCTGCGTCTTCCGGGAACTCTGCGCCGTACAGGGCACAAAAGGTCTTGTGGTCCACAGTGCGCAGTTTGGCAGATAAATCAAAGTATGGTGCCAGCGATAGGCGTTGATCGGGCAGGGTGTAGTCGCTCTCCACCGTGACCGGTAAGGTCAGGCGAATGGCGTCACTGGCAGCCGCCAGGCATAGGGTGTAATCCCCGCCGGGCATACAAAATGCCTTTTGCACCGGGTCATAGACCGAAAAACTTCGCTCATTTAGGTGCAGAGTAACGGTTCGGCTTTCGCCGGGTTGCAGCCGCACCTTGCAAAAGGCACGCAGCTCCTTCTCCGGGCGCAGGGCGTTGCAGGTCGGGTTCTGTACATACAGCTGCACCACCTCCGCACCGGCGCAGGTGCCGGTGTTGGTGACGGTGCAGGTCACCGCCAGATCGCCGCCCCGGTACACGCTGCTGCTGATTTTTGGATCGTTATATGCAAAGGTGGTGTAAGACAGCCCATGGCCAAAGGCAAAGCGCACCGGCACGTGGAATTTGTCATAGTACCGATAGCCTACATACAGGCTCTCTCGGTAGGACACCCGGTCGCTGCCGGTGGCGAATTGGCCGTGGCAGGGCGTGTCTTCCACGGCGTAGGGGAAGCTCTCGGCCAGCTTGCCGCAGGGGCAGCACTGCCCGGTGAGCAGATGGGCGCAGGCCTCTGCGGCGCCCTCGCCTGCCAAATACAAGTGGAGAATGGCACGCACCCGGGGCGCAAAGGCCATATCATAGGGTGCGCCGCTAAAGGACACAAAGACGATGTTTGGATTAACCGCGGCGATCTTCTCTACCAGGTTCAGCTGGTTCTTTGGCATTTGCAGGGTCTTGCGGTCGTAGCCCTCGCCCTCAAAGTGTTCAGTTAGCCCGCCAAAGAACAGCACCGTTTGGTGCTGCTGCGCCAGATCCAGTGCTGCCTGTTCCAGTGCCTGGTTCGGCTGTGCGGTGTTTGCTGTATAGCCGGGGGCAAAGTGTACCTCCAGCCCGGCGGCTTCCAGAGCCTCCACCGCTGTTTGCAGCGGCCGAGTGTGAATATGGCTGCTGCCGCCGCCTTGTATGCGCATTTCTTTTGCCAGGGCGCCGATCACCGCCACGGACTGCCTGATTTTCAGGGGCAGAATGCCGTCATTTTGCAGCAGTACGGCGCTTTCCTCTGCGCACTGTACCGACAGGCTGTGATGGTGGGCGATGTCATAGGGCTTTTGCCGTTTGCGATGCTCCACCGCATAGGTGTCTGCCAGCTTTGCTACCCGGTGAGCGGCGGTTTCAATGGCTGCCGGGTCGATCTTGCCCGCTGCCAGGTCCCGGCGCAGCAGTTTTTTGTGTATGCCCCGACTGTCCGGCATTTCCAGATCCATGCCCGCTTGCAGTGCCCGGGTCAGGTTCGTGCAGGCACCCCAGTCGGAGATGACGGCGCCGTCAAAGCCCCATTCCCGGCGGAGAATATCCGTCAGCAGCGACCGGTTTTCACAGGCGTAAGTGCCGTTTAGCTTGTTGTAGGCCGCCATAACGGAGGCGGGCTTGGCAGTTTTGATCACCGTTTCAAAGGCAGAGAGATAGATCTCCCGCAGGGCGCGGGGGTCTATGCGGCTGTCTGCCGTTTGGCGGTGGGTTTCCTGGCTGTTGGCGGCAAAGTGCTTTAGACAGGCAGCCACGCCGGTGTGCTGCAACGCCTGTACATAGCTGCTGCCCAACTGCCCTGCCAAGTACGGATCCTCGCTATAATACTCAAAATTGCGGCCGCACAGGGGCGAGCGCTTGATGTTGATCCCCGGCCCCAGCAGTACGGACACTTGTGCGTTAAAGGCCTCCTTGCCGATGGCTTCTCCAATGGCGGCTGTGATTTCCGGATTCCAGCTGCACGCGGCAGCCGCTGCGGTGGGAAAGCAGGTGCTCACTTCGCTTTTGTTATTTTGCAGCACCCCCTCCGCCTGCTTGCGTAGCCCGTGGGGGCCGTCGGACAGGTGAATGGACGGCACCTTGCCGCCGCAGCTCCGCGTGTGCCAGGTGCCCTTGCCGGTTACCAGTTCGATGCAGTTTTCTAAAGAAAGTTTCATTGCTTTCCCTCCTTTATTCATGGGCACTATACCATATTTTTGTTGCTTAAAATATAAAAATGACGTTGTAAATAGAATAAAAACGCGATATAATCCAAACAGGAGGAAATGTATATGTCTTATCAAGTGGAAGTGTTGCCGGCAACGGCGCACCCGTTATATGACACCCGAGAGAGCGGCAAGACCCACACCCCCTTTGCCCTGGAGCGGGCACTGTGTGCCGCTATTGAGCTGGGGGACGAGGCGGCTATGGACCGAGCCATTGCGGATTATATGGCCCACGGCTTTGTAGTGGGTACTATGTCCGGCGATCGGTTGCGCCAGGTGAAATACTGGGCGGTGGCTACCGTGGCCATTGCGATTCATTATGCCATTTTAGGCGGGCTGGATGAAACGGACGCTTACCATCTCAGTGACGCGTACCTCCGCGAGGTGGATCGGCTGGACACCATGGACGCCTGTATTGACTGCCTGCGCCGCCGGGCAACGGAATTGGTGCGGGCTGTGGCGGCTGCCAAATCCGGTACCCTGCTGTCGTCCCCGGTGCGCCGCTGTGTGCATTATATTCATATTCATTTGCACGAAAAAATGCCCCTGCCTCTGCTGGCATCTGAGGCGGGGTTGTCTAAGGATTATTTGGGCGTGCGATTTAAGCGGGAGATGGGTGTGTCCGTGCACGCTTACATTTTGCAGCAGCGGCTGCAAGCGTCGCTGCCCATGCTCCTGGACGGCACCGGCTGTCGCCGCATTGCCTATGATCTGGGCTTTGCGGACGAGAGCCATTATATCGCCGCTTTTCGCAAGCAGTACGGCTGCACCCCGGCGCAGTACCGGCGGGTTCACACGGACTGATTTTATTGGCCAAACAGTAGGGACCGGGCTTTATTTCCAAACTGTAAAGTACCTTTATTGCCTGATGGGCGACAGTGACGTATAACGAAGGGGCAGATTGTCGGCGGCTCGACGGTCTGCTGTTTTTTTGCCCATTATCCCGGCGATTTGCGGATTTTGCATTGAAAAGTGCCGCCGTTTCCGTTATACTGTTATTGACCGCAGTTTGCCCTTCGGCCTGCGGTGGGGATTCTAAACATAAGGAGTAACAGTATGAACAAAGATATACCCATCTGGCAAGATATAGACACATTCAGTGTCAACACTGAGCGGCGCAGTGCCGCCGGATTTCCAAGGGATGTCCGCACCGGGGAAGAAAAGCGCCGGCTGCTGAATGGCATTTGGAAGTTTAAATTCCTGCCTGGTAGCGATCAGACGATAGAGGGCTATCAAAACCCGGAATTCGACCCCTTTAGCTTTGACGATTTAGAGGTGCCCTCCGAGTGGCAGATCAAGGGCTATGGCACCCCCATTTATACCAATATCAATTACCCCACGCCTATTTCAAAGATCAACATTCCCCATATTGACGACAAGAAGAACCCGCAGGGTCTGTATATTCTGGATTTTGATTTGACTGAAGAAGAGCTGGCGGATAATGTGTTTGTGCACTTCGGTGGGATTAACTCCTGTGGCGAGGTGTATATGAACGGCACCTTTGTGGGCTATTCCCAAGATACTTTTGACGAGACGGAGTACGATATAACCCGCTTTGTGCACCCGGGCAAGAACCGCTTGGCGGTGACCGTGCATCAGTTTTGCGATGGCAGCTACCTGGAGGATCAGGATATGTGGCGGCTGTCCGGCATCTTCCGGGATGTGAACCTGGTGTTCAAGCCCAAGACCTATATTCAGGATACTTATTTTTACAGCGAATTTGCAGAGGACTACAAGACGGCTCACTTCCGTATGCAGGTAGCTGTGGAGTGCCGGGGGACGGACTGCACAGACGCCGCTTACCGGGTGCGTATTTTAGACGCAGACGGCAAAGCCGTAGGCCAAATGGAGGCTCGCTGCCCGGTGCTGGAGGATGGCTGCCGGGTTACGGTAGATACGGACTGCACCGTGGAGGCGCCCCATCTGTGGAGCCACGAGGATCCGTACCTATACACGGTAGAGACCACATTGCTGGTGGCCGGGGAGCCGGTGGACCTGCGCACCCATAAGTACGGCTTTAGAGAGGTGAAGATCGTCGGTTATAATCCGGACACCAAGCGTGGGCCGTTCATTCTCCTGAACGGTGTGCCGCTGAAGATCTGCGGCGTGAACCGCCATGATTTCCATCCGGATTACGGCCACGCCGTGCCGGAGCGTATTATTCGCTCCGATCTGGAGCTGCTTAAGCGCAGCAATATCACCAATGTGCGCACCTGCCATTACCCCAATTCCCGCCGGTTCTATGAGCTGTGCGACGAGATCGGCATTTTGGTTATGAGCGAGAACAACCTGGAGACCCACGGTCTGGCCCAGCAAATTCCTGCCAGCAATCCCCAGTGGAGTGCGCAGTGCTGCTATCGAATGACCAATATGGTCAATTCCTTTAAGAACCACAGCTGTATTCTCTTCTGGTCCTTGGGCAATGAAAGCGGCAACGGCAAGGCGTTCCCGGATATGAAGCGAGCTGCCCAGCAGATTGACCGTACCCGGCCTTTCCACTATGAGCCGGACGCTCATTTGGAAACCAGCGATCTGTTCAGCGAGATGTACACCGTGCAGACGGAGATGAAAGAAATCGGCGAGAACAGACCCCATATCCATAGTCGCGCTCTTTGGAACGGCGGTATGGGCTATCGCCTGACTCCGGAGATGTACCGGGATAAGCCCTTTATCGAGTGCGAGTATGCTCACGCCATGGGCAACTCCATGGGTAACTTCTCCGATTATTGGAATGATTTTAAGAAGTACGACCGGCTGGCCGGCGGCTATATTTGGGACTTTGCGGACCAGGCCATTCGTACTAAGACCAAGGATGGCAAGGACAAGTGGAACTACGGCGGCGACTTTGGCGACAAGCCCAACGACGGCAACTTTGCCTTTAACGGCGTGTTCCGCGGCGACCGTTCACCCAACCCTCATTATTATGAGGTGGTTAAGTGCTACCAGCAGGCGGACTTTACCCGGGTGGGTAACACCTTGCAGATTGTCAATCGGTTTATGTTTACGCCCTTGAGCGCCTTTGCCCTGCGGCTGACCTTGTCCGATGAGAGCGGCGTGTTGCAAGAGGAGACCGTGGATCTGCCGGCAGCGGGCCATTTGGAGAAGGTGAAGATTGATATCCCCTTTGACCTAAATACCAAGAGCGAGCAGCTGCTGGACGCTTATTTAATTTTGAAGGCGGACGCCATGCGCCTGCCTGCCGGTCACCTGATGGCCAGAGAGCAGTTTGTGCTGGGGCAGTACGATTTCTCTGTGAAGAAGGAGACGCCCGCAGCAATCAGCCTGTGCAAGCGGGCAGACGCCTATGTGGTCAGCGGCGCTCATTTCAGTCTGGCTGTATCTAAGAAAACCGGCGAGCTGAGCTCTTATGAACTGGACGGTCGGGAGTGCCTGCGCAGCGGCGTGCGCCCCTGCTTTGGCCGTGCCAATATTGACAATGAGCGCATTGCCCAAATTCCCTTTGACTTTGTGCGCACCCTGATCGGGCTGAATGCCTTTAAGAACGCCAGCAAGGCTATGACCCCGCTGGAGGTAACAGCCACGCAAGGCAAAGATGCGGTGAAGATCACCGTGCGCTGGCTGTGCCGCTACTTGGATCAGGTAGAGACCACCTATGTGGTGCTGCCGTCCGGCCGGGTACTGGTGACCCAGACCTGTCGTAATATTGTGCCCATGGATCTGCCCCGTTACGGCATTACCTTCCAGCTGATGTCCGGGGAGGACGGCGTGACCTATTACGGTAAAGGCCCCCACGAGAATTATTGCGACCGCAAGACCGGCGCGTACCTGGGCGTGTATCACTTTAAGAGCGCCGAGGACTTTATCCACGACTACCTGTATCCGCAGGAGAACGGCAACCGCTGCGATGTGCGCTGGCTGGAAGTGGGCAGCGATGTGAAGCTGCGGGTAGACGCTGTGGGTCGTGCTTTTGAGGCCGGCGTGCACCCCTACACCCTGGAGGAACTGGACGCAGCCAAGCATTCCTGCGACCTGCCCCGCCATGATTACCTGACAGTGAATATTGACGGCGGCCAGCAGGGCGTTGGCGGCGATGTGCCTGCTGTGGCTACCTTAAAGCCTCAGTATAAGCTGCCGAAAATGCAGACCTTGACCCTGCGCTGCGCACTGCAATTCAAAAAATAATGATTGGAGAGAACCGCCCCATGACCTTTTCCTACCACATTGATTACAAGCTGGGCAGCACCGTAAAGACGGCCACCGGCAGTAACGAGGACCTGCTTTTGCAGGTGCGGGAGAGCGATCACCGCTTGCAAGTGACTTTGCACCCCACCGCGCCCATACAGGTACGCAGTTTTATTCTGGAGCTGCCGTTCCTGTTTACCCCGGCCAGTCGCTTTATGGCCAACGGCTTTCAGTCCTGGACGGACAGCCGGGAATTCGGCCCCACGGAGCGCATGCCCGGGCTGGGCACCGTTGGCAAATCGCCCATCGGCCGCCGTTTGGGTATGCAGTATACCGGCGATTATACCTTTGTACCGGAGGAAAAGCAGGCGGGCGTGTTCCATTCTCACGGCTTTGCTTATGTGCGTACCGGCGACATGCTGGACTTTATCGGCTCCCTGACGGACCGCACCGGTTTTACCGTTATTACGGCGGATATGAACCGCAATGTGCTGGCTGTGTCTAAGGATCTGGAGGGGCTGATGCTCACGGAGGATTATCCGGTGCTGGATCTCTATATGCAGCAGGGGCATTATGATGCGGTATTTGACGGCTACTTTGCCGCCTTGGGCGTACACCCCCGCCAAACGGAAAAGCTGCGGGGCTATACCTCTTGGTACAACTATTACAGCAATATCAATCACAATATCATCATGCACGACCTGCGGGCCATTGCCCCCTGCGCCGGGGTCAATACCTTCCAGGTGGACGACGGCTACCAGACCGCCGTGGGGGACTGGCTGTCTGTGGACAGCAAGAAGTTTCCCTTCGGTATGCGCCGGGTGGCCGATGCGGTTCACCAGCGTGGGCTGAAAGCCGGGCTGTGGCTGGCGCCTTTTGCGGTGCAAAAGAATGCCTATTTGGCAAAGAAGCACCCAGGCTGGCTGGTGGCAGACAAAAAAGGCAGCCCCTTGATGGTGGGCGCCAACTGGGGCGGCTTTTATGCCCTGGATATTTATCATAAGGAAGCCCGGGCGTATATTAAGCAGGTGTTTCAAACGGTGCTGCATACCTGGGGCTTTGATATGGTGAAGCTGGACTTTTTGTATGCCGCTTCCGTTAAGCCCTTGTACGGCAAGACCCGCGGCCAGGTGGCGTATGACGCCATGGAGCTGCTGCGGGAGTGCGTGGGCGAGGATAAACTGCTGCTGGCTTGCGGCGCACCGATGCTGCCCAGCTTTGGCGTGGCGGACTATATGCGCATCGGTGCAGATATGGCCCTCAGCTGGCCCCATTCTGCCCGGCGCCGCCAAATGCACCGGGAGGATGTGTCTACACCCAATGCGGTGCTCAACAGCGTGTATCGCCGGGGGCTGAACGGTCGGGCATTTTTGAACGACCCGGATGTGTTCCTGCTGCGGCGCAACAATATCAGCTTTACCCCGGAGCAGCAGGCGCTGCTGGCTAAGTTCATTCAGCTGTTTGGTGGCGTGCTCTTTACCTCGGACGATGTGAGCACCTATAAGCCGGAGCAGGCCAGCCTGTTTGCCGATACCTTGGCCGATACCGCCACTTTAACGGATGTGAGCCAGGAGGGCGATGTGCTCACTGTGCTGTATACCCAGAGCGACCGACCCTGTACCATGCAGTTCAATGTGTACACCGGCCAGATCTTCGCCTTCGGCGCAGACGAAAAGTAAATCACAGTTCACTACGAAAAATACGGCTCCCCTTACAAAAAGGGGAGCCGCTATTTTTACCACTTTGCCTCCCTTGTAAAGGGAGGGGGACCGCTGTAGGCGGTGGAGGGATTGGTAAGTAGGGGCCGATGCCTACATAGGCCCGCAATTTTTTCGAATTTTGGGTAAAAAAATGCCCCCTTGTTTATGCAAGGGGGCGCTGGTTTAAGTACAGATATTATTTTGTAGCTGCATCGTTCTTCTTTTTGGTAAACAGAGCGTACAGGGCAAAGAGCAAGCCGGAGGCGGCCAAACCGGAGCCGCCCACTGCCAGGCTCCAATGGGCGCCGGTGGCAGGGGACTTAACAGCTGCGGTCGCGGTGTTCTTGGGATTGGTGTTCTTTGTACCGCTGGTGTTTGTGTTCTTGCCGGCGCTAAAGGGTACAATGTTTTGCTTCTCGTCCGTATTGACAAACTGGCCGTTGCCGGTGGCGGCTTTTACTGTCTGCACAGACTGCTTTTTCTTCGGGTTGGTGATCAATCCGGCCAAGAATTTGGTGGCTTGGCTGTCGTACCAGAAGTTCACATGGGCCACGCCCTTAAAGAACCAGGTGTTGTTGGGGAGCAAACAGGTGGCGGCGTCCACAATACGGTCCGGTGACACATGGGCGCCGGTGCGCTTCAAGGTCTTGCCGTAGTCCGCCGTGGTGGCTCCCACGGAAGCGTATTTGGTGTCGATGAGAATATCTGTCTGATTGGCATACGCAGAGTTGATGGGAATATTGGGCAGGCCGTAGTTGGCTACGATCACCACATCGGTGCCGGCCTTTTGCATGGCTTTCAGGTTACCGGGCAGGCGCTTTTGCACCTTATGGTAGCGGGTGATCTTCTTGTACAGGCCGCTGCTTTGGTCTAAAAAGCCGATGGCGGTCATGGCATCCACGCTGTCGTCAAAATCATCATAGGGGATAAACTCCCACAGCATGGGAATGCAGCCGAACACCGGGTAAAAGATCTCGTTATACACACGCTCCACCAGTGCAGGGTCCTCTGCTACTTGGGTCAAAAAGTCGCACAGGTAGCCCACATTCAGGCTGTTTGCCAGCCGGTTCAGCTGGCTAAAGTCAAAGTCCGGGTTATGGTAAGAGGTGGTCACCCGGTCCAAGTATTTCTTGACCACATCCGCATCAAACAGCAGATCCTGGCAAAATAGCTTGGTGACGGACACGCCGGTGAGTGCCCCGTCGATCATCACCAGACGGCGGATGTCACCCCGATCGCCGTACTGATCTATGTAGGCGCTGAGGATCACCGTGCCCTCTGAACTGCCGACCAGGGTCACTTGCTTTTTACCGGTTTTGGCCTTGACCTGATCCACAAAGTCTGCCAGCTTGGCAGCCGTTTCGCAGGCGTCCAGTCGCCAATCGTAGTTAAAGGCATACACTTTGTCTGCGCCGATATTCTGCGCCACTTGGCGGCAAATGGCCGGCTCGTTGCTGGTGCCGGACAGGTAGCCCGGGTGGTTTTTCAGACTGTCGGTCCAGTAGTTGGCGATGCCTACATTGTAAAGACTGTTGCCGTCCTCATCGCAGGCGATGTTGCGGTAGTCGCTCATTAAATCGGCGATTTGGTCAATGACGGCGTTCGGGTCCGTTTGCTTGCCGCCGACGGCAGCCAGCACATTTTGGATGAGTCCGCCGCGGCTGAGCAGACTTTTGGCGTCAAACACGCCCACTTGCTGCTCATCCTCCGTGCCCGGGTTTAGGTACAGGCCGGAGCCGCCCATGCCGTGCACAGAGATTACCGGCGTGGCGCCGTTGTCCTTGGCGAAGGCCGCGCCGGCGCAGGAACACACCAGCACCAGTGCCAGCAGACCGCACAATAGGCTGCGTAAATTCTTCTTCATATCCAGTTGCCCCTTCCGTTGCAAAAGTGCGTAAAATTACCCTTATTTTAATTATAAGTTGTCGATCCGGTGAAGTCAATTCACATATTGCATAAAAAAACACCCCCGCCCTTGTGCAATCCGCAATAAGGGCTGCAGGCTTGGCTTGCGAATAGAGGCGAAATATGGTATCATGCCTATTAACGGATTAGATGGGAGATCAAATATGAAAAGACTGCTCAGTATGTTTATTTCCATAGCGCTTATGGCCACCTCTGTGCTTTGTGTGGATTTTTCCGCCGCAGCGGCAGATGATGACATTCCGAATTATGTAACATTTCAGGCGGAGTGTTACGGAATGGACGATGTCTATAATGTGTTTCAAGTGGGAACGTACAACCACGAATTTGCTCAGGCATTCAAGAAAAACAGCGAATTCCAAAGTAGCGTTGCCGCTTGGGAGACTGCTAACAATTTGCTTAATCCTGCTTCTGCTGCGTCAACATCCTTTGATAAAGTGCAGTATTATGAGTTGATGCTGTTTGATATTATCGATCAGGCGTCTAAAAATCAGAATTTGCTCAAGTATTTTTCCAATCGGTATGTTAATTATGTGATCAGTGCCACAAAGAAGATCACTACTACGCTTTCTGAATCAGATTGTTCAGCGGCATTGACCACTGAAAAAGCTTCACAGGTAACGGCACTGCTTTCTCAGGCTTCTGATTTGAGTGAGGCTTTGAAACAGACTTCGCAAATCGTTGGTATGTCCAAAACGGTTATCGACTATGTTTTGAACTTATCCAGGTATCAGATCACATTTGATTTAACCAGTTATGAGATCGATGTACTCAAAATGATTCGTGACAACACGGACGATACTTATTTGAAAGCTGCCGTGGCGGAAGTGATCGGTTATCAGCAAAATGCAATGTCCAGAACGCTGGTTGAAGCCATTCAGCTGGCTGAATTCTCTGTGGAGATCATATTTGATGTGGCGGTGTCTGCACTTTGGTCTGCCATATCGGCACCGATTGCCGGATTGAATCTGATTTATAAGGGCACCAAAGCTGCGGTCGATGCCTGGTTGGCAACGGATGATATTATTTCTGCATATTATTCTATTGCAGCCTTGGATTCATTTGAAACAACGCTTCGCAGCTGTATGGATTCTTTGCGTGCTCAGTTTCAAAACAGTGCAACGGCAGAGAACGCAGAACGATTTATGGCTGCCATTGGATTTTACGAAAAATCGGCGCTTTTGGGGTGCGATTATGTGGAAAAGATTTTGGACGCGCAGTACAAAAAAGCCGCTTGGAGTTTGATTTTCAAAAGCGAAAATGAAATGATGGACCGTTACAACGCAGTTGAAAACTATCGTTCCGTGGCCTCTAATGCTTTTACTTCTATTGAAGATTCCGTCAATTCTCTGTATGTAAAAAAGTATTTTCCGGACTATGATGATTTGCTTTCCCTCACTGATCAAAGCGGAAAATATGTGCCGATTACCGGCCTTTCCTGCACAGATGGGAAAGTGACTTTGGAAGTCAATGAAAATCGTTATTTGGCTGTTTCTTATACGCCGACAAATACAACGGAAACCCAGTTAAACTACACTTGCACAGATCCAAGTATTGCCACGGTAGATGCATGTGGGTTTATTACCGGTGTGGTCGAGGGTACCACTTCGGTTACGATCTGTTCTGCAGCAGATGATAGCTTGTCTGTAACCGTGCCGATCACCGTTAGCGGTGTGTATGATCCGGTTACCGGTAAGACTTCTTATACAGACGCGGATGGTAATCAGACTGAAGTTACAGACGCACATTATAAAGACTATACTTATTCTGTTTCCAATGGCGCTGCGACCATTACCAAATATACCGGCAATGCACGAAATCTGTATGTGCCGTCCACATTGGGCGGTTATCCTGTAAAGCGCATAGGAGAGGGTGCTTTTGCAGGCTGCAATTTTGAAACTGTATCATTACCCAGCCGATTGGAAATAATGGATGCATATGCGTTTCAAAACTGTGTGCGCTTGAATAGCATAACATTACCGGAAACACTGACGAGTATTGGTCCCTACGCATTTGAAAATTGTACAAGGTTGAGTAGCGTAACTTTGCCGGAGAGCTTAACCAAAATGTACGCTCGTGTGTTTAACGGTTGCACGCAATTGAAAAGTTTGACTATTCCGCAGTATGTTACGCAGATGGATAGTATGTGGAGTGGCAGATATGTTTCTTGCTTAGCGGGAAGCAGTTTGGAAATGGTTGTGTTTGAGGGCGGCAGAGACCGCATACCGGATCGTGCTTGCGCAAATGTTTCCAGTCTAAAAACCGTTGTGATTCCGGCCAGTGTGCAGGAATTCGGGAATTATGTATTTGATAACAGTACGGCCGTATCCATTCACGGCTACGCCAATACCACTGCACAAACTTATGCAGAGAACCACAGCATTTCCTTTGTGACTTTAGACTGCGCGCACACCAATACGAAGACCAAATATGCATATTCTTCCAATGCTTGTAATGACGGATATACCGGTGATGTTTATTGCGTAGACTGCGGCCTTTTGCTGCAGCAAGGCAAGACGATAGCGGCAACGGGTCATCGCTATATAAAGGTTAGCGAAACACCGGCCACTTGTACAGAGGCAGGCGTGATCAAATATATGTGTTCCGGTTGCAAGCAGAGCTATGAAGTTCTGATCCCTGCCACGGCGCACGATTATCAAAGTGAAGTGGTGGCGGCCACTTGCAGTCAGTCCGGTTATACGCAATACACCTGTACGGTGTGCGGGTACAGCTATCGCGCGGATTACACGCAGCCCGGGGCACACAGCTTTGTAAAGACGACGGTAGCGGCGACCTGTACCGCAGCCGGATATGATTGCTACACTTGCAGCGTTTGCGGCAGTGCGTACACCACCGGGTTCACTGCGCCGCTGGGGCATGATCTGCAGGTGATCCAGACCGATGACCAGTCGGAGAGTAACGGACACATTTTTGAATACCTGCGCTGTGCGCGGTGCATGGACACGGCAACAGATACCATTCGTACCACCCATGTCACCGACGCAAGCGGCCATTATGTGTGGAAAGCCGGTTGTTATCAGGATCAGGTGGTACAGGCCGGGGATTGCACGCACAAAGAGATTGTGCGTCGCGTTTGTACAGTGGAGGATCCAACCGGTACCGGCACCTGTGCGGCTGAGGCGTGCACGGAGCACATGGCGCCTGGGCATCATGTGGAGCAGTGGACGGTTACTGTGGATCCCACCTGCTCTACTGACGGCTTGCGCACCGGCAGCTGCACTGTCTGTGGGGAAGAAGTACAGCAGGCGATTGCGGCGGCGCCGGAATACGGGCATATCTTCCAATACAGCGGAGCGGAACCGGGCGTTTGCATTTATACCTGCACACGGTGCGGAGTAACAGAACGCCGCCGAGCCGATGTGGTGGAGGCTCAATTCTTTGATCATATGGGCGCGGCAGACAAGAGCGCTCTCGGTTATGTGTATGATCTGAATAAGGATGGCACCATCAACCTGCGCGATTATGTGCTGCTGCAGCGGATTGCTGTGGGCGGCACAGAATAAGACAAACAAGGCCGGGACGACTCACTTGTCCCGGCCTTTTGCATAAGAAAAAGGAAACCGCGTGTAGGTATACACGCGGTTTTGCTTCTTTTTGGGTTATGCGTTTTTCTTGAGGGCTCTTTCCAGCCAAACGGCACCCAGATCCAGCGCATTGAACAGGCCGGTCTTTTCGCTCTTTTTGACCACCTGCTCTTTGGGCGAGATCTGCTCGTCCGTATTCAGCAGCTGAATGATTACTTTGTCGGCAATGGTTTGGTCGCCCTGCTTCTTCTCACTCTGTACCTTCAGGCACACAACGAACGGGTCGGCCATACTGCCGTAGTAAATGGTGTTGCCGCAGCGTACCAGCGGTCTGCCTTTGTATTCCAAGAATTCGCCTTTCTTCGCCAAGGGAACGCCTCCTTCGTTTTAATCTAAGTAGGACTTTACCATAGCGGCCAACAACTCGTCCCGGTCGATCCGGCGGATCAGGCTGCGGGCATTGTTGTGGGTGGTGATGTAGGTGGGGTCCTCAGACAGCAGATAGCCTACGATCTGGTTAATGGGATTGTACCCCTTTTCCCGCAGGGCGTCAAACACCTGGGTTAAGGTATCCTTCATAACATCCTCTTTTTCATCACCGATTCTAAATGTCATGGTTTTATCTGTCACGGTAAAGTCACCTCCGTACACATCATTATATACAGTTTTTGGAATAATTACAATATTAAAATGCAAAAATTCCGATATTCCGGTCAAATTACCTGGCAGTTGTCCGTTTTTTCGGTCAACTCCGCAGGCTGATGCCCATTTTGTCCAGGGCTTTGACCACCCGCTTCATGGCAGCGTCGGCTTCATCATCGGTAAGGGTGCGGTCATGGGCGCGCATACGAATGTTAAACGCCACGCTCTTTTTGCCCTTTTCAATCTGCTCACCCTGATACACATCAAAGAGCTTGACGCTCTCCAGGGTCTTGCCTACGGCCTCGCCGATGGCACGCTGCAACTTCAGCACAGGGATCTCCTTGTCGCATACAAAGGCCAGGTCCCGGTTGCTGGCCGGGTACTTGGGCAGGGGCTTGTGGGTGCGGGTGCCGCTTTCGTTCTCATAAGCGGTGTTCACATCCAGCTCCGCCAGATAAACCCGGGTGCCAATGGCGTAGTTCTCTGCCACGGTGGGGTGCACTTCGCCCAGGGTAGCCAGCACCTTGCCGTCCATGGTGAAGGCGGCGGTACGGCCCGGGTGGAAGGTGGGGTTATCTTTTACCGGCTCCACATCGTAGTGATCCACATGCAGGCAGTCCAGCAGCTTCTCCACAATGCCTTTCAGCGCAAAGAAGTCTGCGCCGCCTCCGTACATACCGATGGTGACCTTTTGACTCTCGATGGGCAGTTTGTCCGGGGTGGTGGGAGTGTAAACGGTGCCCATCTCGTACATACAAGCGGCCTCCGTCTTGTGGTTGTAGTTAAAGGACAGCACATCCAGCATAGAGGGCAGGATGGTGGTGCGCATAATGCTGGTGTCCTCGCCCAGGGGGTTTAGGATTACAATGGAGTTGCGCAGGGTGCTGTCTGCCGGCAAGCAAATTTTATCATAGGCTTTGGGGCTGATAAAACTAAAGGTAGATACCTCGGTGCAGCCGCAGGCCAGCAGCGTGTTGCCCAGCTTGCGTTCAAAGGACTGGCGGTGGGTCAGCTTGCCGTTGGCGGCGCCTTGCAGCATGTGGTTGGGAATGTTGTGGAAGCCGTAGAACCGGGCCACTTCTTCCGCCAGGTCTGCCAGGTGTTCAATATCGTTGCGGAAGGTGGGAGCATAGACCTTGCCGTCGCGCACATCAAAGTCGATCTTCTTCAAAATATCGATCATCTGCTGCTCGCTGAGATCAAAGCCGATGAACCGATTGATCCACTGGTAGTCCCAGTCCACGGTGACCTGTTCTTTGACTTTCTTGCAGCAGTCTACCACGCCGTCTACCACATCGCCGGCGTCCAGCAGCTGTACCAGTTGAAGGGCACGCTTTAAGGCACGCATGGTTTGGTTGGGATCCAGCTCTTTTTCGTACCGGGCAGAGGCCTCGGTGCGCATACCCAACGCCTTGGCGGTGCGGCGCACGCAGGTGCCGTTAAAGCAGGCGGACTCAAACACGATGGTGGTGGTGTCGTCCATAATACCGCTGTATTCGCCGCCCATTACGCCGGCCACGGCCACAGGCTTCTCCGTATCGGCAATCACCAGCATATTCTCCGTCAGCTCCCGGGTCTCGCCGTCCAGGGTGGTGATGGTCTCGCCGGCCTTGGCGTTACGCACATTCACTGTGTTGCCCACCAAGTAACGCAGGTCAAAGGCGTGCATGGGCTGGCCGTACTCCAGCATCACATAGTTGGTAATATCTACAATGTTGCTGATGGGGCGCACGCCGCAGGCACGCAGCCGCTCCCGCAGCCAGCGGGGTGACTCCTTGACCCGCACATTCTCTACTACGGCGCCGGTGTAACGGTAGCACTTTTCGCCGTCTTCAATATGCACTTGCAGCAGGTCGTTTACATTGCCGTGGCCGGGCTTCACTTCCGGCTCCGGCAAGGTGAAAGGCCGGTTAAAGGTGGCCGCTGCCTCACGGGCCAAACCGGTTACGGACAGGCAGTCGCACCGGTTGGAGGTGATCTCAAACTCAACGCAGGTGTCGTCATAGCCGATGGCTTTGTGAATATCCATGCCCAGGGTCTTGTCGCAGTCGTCCCCCAGTACAAAAATGCCGTCGGCGCAGGCGTAAGGGAAGTCGTTTTGGGTCAGACCCAGTTCGTCAAAGGAGCACAGCATACCGGCAGAAGCAACTCCCCGCAGCTTGCCCTTTTTGATTTTTTCTAATTTATGGTCTTTGCGGTTGATCACCGTAGCGCCCACCAGTGCAACCGGCACAATGTCCATGGGTTTTAAGTTCTGGGCGCCGGTGACGATTTGCAGCGGCTGATCGTCGCCTACGGACACTTGACACACCCACAGGTGGTCGGAGTCCGGGTGTTTCTCCATAGAAAGTACCTGGCCCACAACTACATTCTCGATGTCGCTGCCTTCCACTTCATACCCCTCCACCTTGGAGCCGGACAGGGTCATCTCGTCGCAAAAGGTCTTGTTGTCAATATCGGTTAGGTCCACATAATCGTTGGCCCATTTTCTGGATAAAATCATATTTGCACCTCCTTAAAACTGGGACAGAAAACGCATATCGTTCTCATACAGCAAACGCATATCGTCAATATTAAAGCGGAACAGCACCAGCCGCTCCAGGCCTACGCCAAAGGCAAAACCGCTGTATACATCCGGGTCTACGCCGCCGTTTTTCAACACCTTGGGGTGCACTATGCCGCCGCCGAGGATCTCGACCCAGCCTTCGCCCTTGCAGAAGGGGCAGCCCTTGCCACCGCACTTAAAGCAGCTTACATCAATTTCGCAGCTGGGCTCCGTAAAGGGGAAGTGGTGGGGACGCAGGCGGATTTTTGTATCCTCGCCGTACAGCCGCTTGGCAAAGGTCTCCAGCGTGCCTTTCAGGTCTGCCATGGTAATGCCCTTGTCTACCACCAAGCCCTCGATCTGGTGGAACAGGGGAGAGTGGGTGGCATCTACCGCGTCGGAGCGGAATACACGACCCGGGGCAATGATTCGAATGGGGGGCTGCGTTTTTTCCATTACACGGATCTGTACCGGAGAAGTTTGGGTTCGCAGTACGATGTTGTCATTGATATAAAAGGTGTCCTGGGTGTCTCTGGCCGGGTGGTCTTTGGGGATGTTCAGTGCCTCAAAGTTGTAGTAGTCGTACTCCACCTCCGGGCCCTCGGCAATGTCAAAGCCCATGCCCATAAAGATGTCCTTGATTTCGTCCAGAACGATGGACAGCGGGTGTTTGTAGCCGATCTGCGGCAGGGTGCCGGGCATGGTCACATCCAGGGTTTCCTCAGCCAGCCGCTTCTCCTGGGCTGCCTTTTTGATCTCTGCGGACTTGTTGGCGATGGTGTCCTCAATGTCCTTGCGAATTTCGTTTGCCAGTTGGCCGATCACCGGGCGCTCCTCAGCAGACAGCTTGCCCATCTGCTTCAAAATAGCGGTCAGCTCGCCTTTTTTGCCCAAGTACTGAATACGGGCTTTTTCCAGCTGTTCGGCGCTGTCAAAGGAGGCCAGTGCTTCTTTGGCGGCCCGGCGGATTTGTTCCAGTTGTGCTTTCATCTTCGTATCCTTTCTGTCATTCTGTATTGCTCGCGGCAGTGTGCAAATAAAAAACGACTTGCCCCGTTCGTATAGGGACAAGTCGGAATTACCTGCGGTACCACCCTGTTTTTTGCAAGTTGGCAAGTGCCAATCGGAGCAAACACTCTTTGAGCCTGATAACGGTGCTCACACCGTTCTTGCCTACTGTGGTTCAGCAAAACCGCTCGGAAGGGAACTTCACGCAGGCTGCTGTGCTGCGGCTCTCAGCCGGGACCGCGACTCTCTAAACAGCAGGGGGAGCGCTACTTTTCTTCGTCATAGCGTTTGAATTTGCCTATATTATACAATAGACCGTCGCATTTTGCAACCCTGTTTTTTGTACAGAAAAAGCGCCCGGACTTGCCGAGCGCCTTTGGGTTTCATTTTGTTTTTATTTCTCGTCCTTGTCGTCCTTCTTCTTTTTGGAAAAGGCTTTGTTCAGCCCATAGGTGACAAGAATGATCACGCCGATCACGATGAAGATGCCGATCATACCAAAGAGCATATCCGGCAGGGTGGTTTTCCAGGACTGGGCGTGAATGGCCATGGTAACCACAGCCAGCAGAGAAGCAAATAAAGTCTGCATATCATATCCTCCTTACGATACCAGGGTCAGGATCAGGCCGCCGGCAATAACGGAGGCGATCTGGCCGGAAACATTGACGCTGATGGAGTACATCAACAGGAAGTTCTGCGGGTCCTCTTTCAGGCCCATTTGGTTGACCACACGCCCGCTCATGGGGAATGCGGAGATACCGGCTGCACCGATCATGGGGTTGATTTTCTTCTCCTTGGGCAGGAACAGATTGATGAACTTGGCAAACACTACGCCGCCTACGGTATCAAAGATGAAGGCAACCAGACCCAGACCCAGGATCATCAGGGTCTGCCAGGATACAAAGTCCTGATAGTGCATTTTGGCAGCGACGGTCAGACCCAGCAGAATTGTAATAATGTTGGCAAAGGCGTTCTGCGCCGTCTCAGACAGCTGGTTGAGCACGCCGCACTCGCGGATCAGGTTACCGAACATCAGGAAGCCTACCAGTGCAACGGATTTAGGCGCCACCAAACCGGCAACGGCAGTTACCACGATGGGGAACACAATCTTGGTGGTTTTGCTTACATCGCCTGCATGGTATTTCATACGGATCAGGCGCTCTTTCTTGGTAGTTACAGCCTTGATCACCGGCGGCTGGATGATGGGCACCAGTGCCATATAAGAGTACGCAGCCACCATAATGGCGCCCAGATACTTGGAATGCAGTGTATTGGCCACAAAGATGGAAGTGGGGCCGTCGGCAGCGCCGATAATGGCGATGGACGCGGCGTCGTTAATATCAAAGAAGAAGCCGGCCACAAAGAAAGTGAAGAAAATACCGAACTGGGCGGCTGCGCCGAAGAGCATCAGCCACGGGTTCTTCAGCAGCGGGCCAAAGTCGATCATGGCGCCGATACCGATAAACAGCAGCAGCGGGAACAGCTCGTTGGCGATGCCTGCATCAAACAGTACGGATATGGGGCCTTCCTCCGCCCCGGGTTGGGTAATGGCGCCGCTGAGGGGCAGATTCACCAAAATGGTGCCGAAGCCCATGGGCAGCAGCAGGGTGGGTTCCATTTCCTTCTTAATGGCAAGGTAGACCAGCACGCCGCCAACCACCCACATCACGATCATACGGGGATCAATGTTGCCGAAGTTGGAGAACAGCGATGCAAATTCATGCAATGGATTCATGTACAGTACCTCCGTTTTTTGGACTTTGACTATTATAATGTATTAGGCAATAGGTTGTCAATGATTTGTATCGATTTTGTAAACAAATCGTGTCCTTTGCTTTGTCGGCGCGCACCACTATCCGGTGGGGTGGCGCTTTTGCGGTGCACCATAGCTTGTGTCAAGCGCTTTTTTCGTAAATTTTGTTGCAAAAAATATGCAGAGAGCGGTTGACAAGGCGGCCCGGTTTTAGTATAATACCCCTTGCTGTAAAGAGCTTTCACTTTACAGCGCAAGAGACTAAGAAAGGGGAGGGCGTCCTTGGCCAAGAATTTGGAAGTTTCTTTTTTGCTGGATTTTTACGGCGAAATGTTGACCCAAAAGCAGCACGATTTTTTGGTGTATTACTATGACGAGGACCTTTCGCTTTCTGAGATCGCAGAGAATGAGGGCATTACCCGCCAGGGCGTGCGCGACGCTATCAAGCGGGCGGAGAACCAGCTGTTTGAGATGGAGAGTCGCTTGGGTCTGGCTAAGAAGTTCGAGACCCTGAAGAAGGGACTGGAAGAAATCGAGCAGTGTGCCGAGGCCATTAATGCGTATAATCTGTCGCACACACTGTCCCGGGAGATCAACGACAATGTGGCCCGGATCAAGGCCCTGACCGCTTATCTTTGCGAATGATAAAAAGAACGGAAGTGTAGAACTTGGCATTTGAAGGGCTCAGCGAACGGCTGGAAAATTCATTTAAAAAGCTGCGTGCCAAGGGCAAGCTTACAGAGTCCGATGTAAAGGAAGCTATGCGCGAGGTGCGTATGGCGCTCCTGGAGGCGGATGTCAACTATAAGGTGGCCAAGGAGTTCACCGCCAAGGTGACCCAGCGTGCCATCGGTGCGGATGTGATGGAGTCCCTGACCCCCGGCCAAATGGTCATCAAGATCGTCAACGAGGAGTTAACGGAGTTGATGGGCGGCACGGAGTCCCGGTTGGCCATTGCCAATCACCCGCCGACGGTTGTGATGATGTGCGGCTTGCAGGGCAGCGGTAAAACCACCCATTCTGCCAAACTGGCAAAGACGTTGAAGAAAGAAGGGCACCGACCCTTGCTGGTGGCTTGCGATGTGTATCGACCCGCAGCCATTAAGCAGTTGCAGGTGGTAGGCGCCCAGGTGGATGTGCCTGTGTTTGAAATGGGCACGGAGAACCCGGTGACCATTGCCGGCGAGGCAGTAAAGTACGCTCGGGATCACGGCAACGACTATGTGCTGCTGGATACCGCCGGTCGTCTGCATGTGGACGAGGCGCTGATGGCGGAGCTGCAAAACATTCGCTCCACTGTTCACCCTCACGAGATTTTGCTGGTGATCGACGCCATGACCGGTCAGGACGCTGTGAATGTGGCCAAGAGCTTTAACGAGGCATTAGGCATTGACGGCGTGATTCTGACAAAGCTGGACGGTGACACCCGCGGCGGTGCGGCGCTGTCTGTGCGTGCCGTGACCGGCAAACCGATTAAATTCATCGGCACCGGCGAAAAGCTGGACCAGCTGGAGACTTTCCACCCCAGTCGTATGGCCTCCCGTATTTTGGGTATGGGCGATGTGCTCTCCCTCATTGAACGGGCAGAGATGAGCCTGGACGAGAAAAAGGCGGCAGAGCTGGAACGCAAGCTGGCGAAGAATAAATTTGATCTGAACGATCTTTTGGATCAGTTCGACCAGATCGAGCGCATGGGTTCCCTGCGTGACACCATTAAGATGCTGCCCGGTATCGGCTCCAAGATTAAGGACGAGGACATTGACGAGGGCGCGTTTAACCGCTTCCGCTCCATTATTTACTCCATGACTGTGGAGGAGCGCACCAAGCCGGAGATCATCAATCCTTCCAGAAAGCGGCGTATCGCCGCCGGCTGCGGTATGCAGGTGGAGGATGTGAACCGGCTGCTGTCCCAGTTTAAGCAGATGCAAAAGATGGTCAAACAGTTTGGCGGCGGCAAAGGCGGCCCCAAGATGAGTAAGAAAATGCGCCGCATGATGAGCCAAAACCCGGAGATGGCCCAGCGTATGATGGGCAAAAACGGCGGCTCTAACCCCTTTGGGTTCTAACTTTATCTATTGCCAAAAGCATTTTGGTTATATAAATTCATTATTACTTATTTTTACGGAGGTAACAAAAATGGCAGTAAAAATCAGACTGCGCCGCATGGGCGCAAAGAAGGCACCGTTCTATCGTGTAGTTGTGGCGGATTCCAGATATCCCCGCAACGGTCGCTTCATTGAGGAGATCGGCACTTACAACACCATGGTGGATCCCGCTGAGGTGAAGATCGACGGCGAGAAGGCAAAGAAGTGGATCGCTAACGGCGCACAGCCCACTGACACTGTGAAGGCTATTCTGAAGAAGGAAGGCATTTTATAATTAGTTCTTTGCCCGTTTGCAAGAACTAATATGGAGGTGTTTTCTTGGAAGAACTATTGGTAGCCATCACCCGTGGTTTGGTGGATCAGCCGGACGCTGTTACGGTAGAGGTGGATCAGCCGGACGAAGAGCGGCAACGATATCCCTTCGCTTATTGAGGCTTTTGAGGGCGTAAAGGACAGCAAA
>OHBM01000217.1_pt1 | contig 46706 bp, 61 predicted proteins | sample 1577251 | NCBI WGS metagenome assembly OHBM01 (sample SAMEA3541557, study PRJEB24748) | human gut metagenome | biome: human gut; feature: human-associated habitat; material: faeces | place: China | collected 2012 | reverse complement strand
TGACGCGAATAGCGAGCTATTTAAGGAGGATGATGACGAAGCTATGTATAAAAAAACATATGAAATTCGATTCTGCGATTTAATCAGCGTTTCCCTAGCTATCCACTGATTTTCCAAAGGAGGAGCCATGCATTCTTCCTTATTTCATTCGATGACTCGAGCAGGTCTTGCCCTGCTCGTTTCGTCATTCCTGCTTCCTGCGTGGGCAGATGCGGCACCGATCCGTGAAGTGAGCGTCTCCGTCACGGGAGCGGGCGGCATGCCGCCCGCTGTGGAGAAGCGGATCACGGCGAGCATTTCTGCCATAGGAAACCGTATCCTTGTCGGCAAGGATGAGAGCCTCTTTCGCTCGCACGAGAGCGAGTACGATAAGGTCCTCGCAGACATCGTGAACCGCGTGGTCGTGGGCTATGTGGTGGATGATATATCTGCCGACTATGGCGAAAAGACAGCACTTCACGTATCGCTCACTCCCGTCGGGCAGATGATCCGCGAGGTGGAGACCGAGATCGACTACGGGAATCTGTCTCCGGAAGCGGCAGCGCTGGTGAAGAAGGACAGCGCCGGTGTACCGCTCCTTATGAGTCAGCTCCTTTCGGGGCTTCCCGTTGATTCGGTCGGCTGGGCGGAGAGTGTCTCTGAGTCTGCCGGGCGAGAGCTTCTTAAGGAGATCCTCCCGGAATTTACTGCCAACTTCGAAGTGACCTCGGGGGAGAAGACAAGAGTGCGGATCTCCCTCATCCCGCAGGGGACGATCGTACGTACCGGAAAGCTCACCCTGCACAAGACCACCATTCCGCGCCTCCTGATGCTGCGCGCGGTGAATGAGACGGAACATGCCCTTCGAAGTCTTGAAGGGCTTCCGCTCGCTTTTGTCGCCCGTCATCAGAAGGATCTGGCTGCCTCGATGAATGACATCCTCGCCAAGGACCCCTTCATTGAAAAGTATGGCATAGAGACAAAGGCCTATCTTTACCCGGGAGAGATCACAGAACTCAAAGTCGATGCGCTGACCGATCACTGGATCATCCGCACGGAAGCATGGATGGATGCCGGGCGCGATGGAAATCGCAATACGGCGATCGAAGGCATGCTCGGGCATTTCGTGGGCAGGAACAATGTGATCTTCGGCGAGGCCCGCTTCTACCCCGGCCCCGTCGACTGGAATGTCTATGGCGGCTGGTACCATCACTTCGGGCGCGTCATGGATCTGGGCTATAAGTATGATCTTGTAGAAAACAGCCACCATGCCTTTGGTCAGATCCCCTTCGGCGAGAACTTCGCCCTGCGCTATGACCGTGATTTCAAGAAAAAAGAGAATGAATATGGATTTTCCTATAAGATTCATAATTACATGACGATCGAATATGTGTATAATGATGAAGAAGGCAAATGGCTCCGGCTGATTGCCAATTTATAAAAGAGGAGAGTAACCTATCATGATGACAACTCTTGGTAACAAGAAAAACGTAAAGATTTTTTCCTTCGCTTTGGCTGGCGTATTCATCGCCTCCGTGGCAGCGATGGCGGTGGTATCCATGGGGGATACAGCGAATGCTGCTCCGACCTCTGACATCGGCGTCGTCGACCAGAGAGAAGTGATTTCTGCCAATAGCACACTCGCAGCGAACTACCAGCAGAAGATGAAAGAAACGGCAGATGAAATGCAGAAAGACTTCGATGCGAAGTCGGAAGGCATGAGTGATGCGGAAAAAGAAAAACTCTTCGCTGACATGCAGCAGCAGTTCAATCAGAAGAGACAGGCCATCGAGAAGGACATGGATGATCAGGTGACCGGCGCTGTGAAGTCCGTCGCATCCAAGAAGGGCCTTGCTCTTGTAGTCGATAAATCTGCTGTCATTTACGGCGGCACAGACATCACCAAGGAAGTCACCGATTCCCTTTCGAAGTCTCTTTCTTCCGCTGCCTCCTCTTCCGCAGCATCTGCAGCTTCCTCAGAAAGCAAAAAATAAGGACGTCTCATGAAATATAGAAACTGTGTATACACCATGGCGGCTGCCCTCCTCGTGGCGTGCTCCCTGGCGGTAAGCGGATGCAGCGATAAAAAAAACGAGGAGCCGGCGCCACCTGCCGTTTCCTACGGCGTGGTCGACTTGGAGACCCTTGTGAAAGCCCATCCGAAATACAGTACATATTTCCGCCTCGAGACTGAGTACAACCATCTCCTTGATCAGTACCAGAATGAACGAAACAAGCTCATTCATGTCGCATCCCAGCAGCAGCACATCAAGGCCGCGCTCTCCGATCAGAGCCGGCGCATGGCTGCCGAAAATGAGTGGAAGACGAAGGTCAAGGCAAAAGAAGACGAATTGAATGACGGCCTCGCAAAACTCTACAAGACCATCAGCGAAGCGCACAAGAAGGACAGAACCTTCACGCCCGATGGCCTCACTGACGAAGAGCGCGCCGAGATGGCGAATCTCCAAATGAAGCTCACCGTACTCGGTGTCACCGGCTCCGAAAAGAAAGACGTCAAGCAGCGCCTCCATGATCTGATGGACCTTCGCAACGAGCGTCGCCAGATGGATACCATCGGCTGGACAGAGGACGAAGTGAAAACGATGAAAGAGGCAAAAGAAAAAGCATCGAAGGAGCTTTCTGACTTTTCAGAGAAGACCGCGAAAGACATCAAGCAGAACCTCGCGGAGGAAACGAACGTCGATGAGCCTCTTTCCGAAGACCCCATCGACCCATCGTGGAACGAAGACTGGCAACAGAAGATCGATGCCAAGCAGAAAGAGATGGCCGCCGTCAAGAAAGAAATAATGGAAGACATCCGGAAAGAAGCCGCCCGCGAGGCCTCTGACAAGCACCTTTCCATGATCTTCTCGAAATACAAAGCCAATATCCACGCCGAAGACGTGACGGGGGATATGGTGAATCGTATAGTCAATATCACCAAGTAGGAGGAAATCGAATGGCTATGTGGAAAAAACTGGCCTGCGTAGGACTCATTGGCGCAGCACTCGCCTTTGCCGGCTGCGGCAGTGAACATAAAGTGGCAGTCATCGACTACCAGAAACTGGAAGCTTCCTCTCCGAAGATCCAGTCTATCGAGAAAGAAATCAACGATAAAGATAAAGAAATCAGAGACCGCCTGGATCAGGACTCCCAGAGCGGACTCTCCGATGAAGATATGCAGAAGAAAGTCCAGTCCGCTCAGCAGGAGCGCATGATCTTCATCCAGAGCAAACAGAAACAGATCCAGTCCATGGTCGAGTCTCAGGCAGCCCAGATCGCGAAAGAAAAGGGCATCGGCATCGTCATGCATAAGAGAGCCGTACCCGGCGGTGCCGTCGACATCACCGATGAAGTGATGGCCAAGATCGATGGCACATCGAAAGCGGCATCCGGCGCTGCTTCGTCCGCATCCAAGTGAGGTCCATCATGAAAAAAACAGCAGGTGAAATCGCTGCCCTGATCGGCGGCACTCTCTATGGAGACAGCACGGTCTTGATCGACGACGTCGCCAGCGCAGAAAGCGCAGGTCCGTCGCAGGTGACCTTTGCCCGCGGTGTCTACGCTGAGCACATCGAAGAAATGCAGGCAGGTGTCATCCTGGTCGATGAACTCCCTGCCCACTACACGAAGAATCTCATCGTCGTCCCCGATGCCCGCCGCTCCTTTGGCGAACTCATCGAAGTTTTCCGTCCGGAAAACAAATGGGAACCTGGCATCCATGAGACTGCCGTCATCAGTGAAAAAGCCCTGATCGGCAAAGACGTCACTATCATGGCGTATGCCGTCATCGAAGAAGGCGCCGAGATCGGAGATGGCTGTGTCATCTACCCGTACTGCTACATCGGAAAGTATGCGAAGCTTGGCAAAGACTGCGAACTGAATCCGGGTGCCGTCGTACATGAAAACAGCATCTTAGGCGACCGCGTCGTCCTTCGTGCGCATGCTGTCGTCGGCGGTCAGGGCTTTGGCTTCTCCACTGACGAGGCAGGCCACCACCATCACATCCGCCAGCTCGGCCGCGCTGTCATCAGAGATGACGTCGAGATCGGCGCCTGCTCCACCGTCGACAACGGTGCGATGAATAACACCATCGTCGGCAGCGGCACCAAGATCGATAACCTTTGCCATCTGGGACACAATGTCGAGGTCGGCCAAGACAATTTCCTCTGCGCGCAGGTCGGCATCGCCGGCAGCACCAAAGTCGGCGACCACGTCATCATGGCCGGACAGACCGGCGTGAATGGCCATATCACCATCTGTGACAACGCTGTCTTCGGAGGCAAGACAGGCATCATCGGCACCATCAAAACACCAGGCACTTACCTGGGCTATCCGGCGAGGACACACGCCCAGTGGGGGAGAGTCGAGGCTGCACTCTCGCACCTGCCGGAGCTGATGAAAAAGATCCGCCGTCTGGAAAAACAGCTCGGAGAGAAAGAAGAAAAATAAAGTTCGCTTGAACGCATGTCAAAACCACTGAGTGAGTATCTCGGTGGTTTTTTTAGTTGTATAGTGAGCATCGATTTCATCTGCGCGAACTTCATACAGATATCGGTACGGAGGTGATCGCTGGGCTGACGATTTTCGCTACGATGGGGTATGTACTGGCCGTTGTTCCGCGCATGATGGCGGAGGCTGGTCTGCCGCAGGGAGCGGTGCTCACCGCGTTGGTTCTGATGATATTTCTGAGCGAATGGCATTTCCGTCGCTTTCATTGCATATGTCATCATGAAAGTAGCGGCTGGAAGAATGATGGAACTAAATAAAGGACATGACCTTCTAGCCTTGCTGCTAGCGTACTATTTCTATGCGATGCAGGAATGAAATAGTAGCTGATTACGAACTCATAAGGGATACTAAAAGGAATAGATGTATGATTGTTGTTAGTTGCATGTTTCAAACAACTAAGGAAACGCTGACTCAATCGCAGAGTCAGCTTCTACAGGAATTTTATACATGGCTACGTCATAGCCTTCCTTAAAGAGCTCGCTATTCGTGTCAGTTTTATTCCTCGCCATATATAAGAATCCAAGAGTAAAACCTGACAACGATTTATTCAGTGTTTCTTTAACATGTAGTATCCAGGGAGACAAAAGTAAAGCTTGGCAATGCTTTTATACGTTTTTTCTAGAAATTACAAAACAATGATGGCTCATACTGACTTTTTAATGAATATGCAATCATGCAGCAGGAGATAAAAGGTGATTCTTCTTTTTTTTATAAATTTCTATTACGCCTAAAAAAATACATAGATGTTGACGAAATTCGGGGGGGAGGTACTATGTATATAGAATTTAAGGCTTCGCGTAAACATGAAACCTTAATCACTATTATATGAACAACATTTTTGGTTAGCCCTTCATGAAACAACAGAAGAAATCAAGGAATGTTGGGAAACCGAAGAAAGGTGGGGGGTGACTCTCTTAGGAAAGAGAGTTTGTGATCATCATTTTACACTGTCATCATTTTACACTGTATTTAAAGGGAAGAGAGGATGTATCATGAATCGGATTTACAAAGTTGTTTGGAGCAAAGCGAAGAATTGCTATACTGTGGTTTCTGAGATTGCGAAAAGACATGGAAAAGGAAACCGTGCACGTACATGCGCTGCCGCTTTTTTAGCTGCATTTGCTCTTACTGGCGTTATGGGAATGAGCGAGGCACAAGCTTCTGATGCCAATGTTGTTAATGCCAATACACTGAATGCCAAATATAATCTCAACGTAGGTGAGCCGGCAGCGAATGGGTACATGCCGTTCTTTGTAGACAGCAACGGTGCATTCCATGCAGCCGCTAATGAATTCTCTGTAAATAAAGACGGCAAAGTAACCGCAACCGCAGGTGAAATCGGCGGAGTCACGATCAAAGAAGGTAATATCACAGGGGTCAAAGCGATTAATACCAGTGCGATTAATACCAATGTACTGAACGCAAAATACAACCTGTCCGTAGGTACTGCAAATGAAAACGGCACCATGCCGTTCTTCGTAAACAGCAACGGTGCATTCTATGCTGCCAACGGCAAATTGGTGGTAGATAAAGACGGCAACGTAACCGCAGGCAACGTAGTTCTGAATAATGGTGTATACACCGGTAATTCCAAACTGATTGATGGCGAGCTGTTCGTAGGCGATGCAAGCGGCAACTACAGTCAGATCACTCCGAAATCCGCTAAACTTGGTAAGGTGACTATCGATGAAAACGGCAACGTTGCCGGTGCAAACTCCATCCAGACAAATGCACTGAACGCAAAATACAACCTGTCCGTAGGTACTGCAAATGAAAACGGCACTGTACCGTTCTTCGTAAACAGCAACGGTGCATTCTATGCTGCCAACGGCAAATTGGTTGTAGATAAAGACGGCAACGTAACCGCAGGCAACGTAGTTCTGAATAATGGTGTATACACCGGTAATTCCAAACTGATTGATGGCGAGCTGTTCGTAGGCGATGCAAGCGGCAACTACAGTCAGATCACTCCGAAATCCGCTAAACTTGGTAAGGTGACTATCGATGAAAACGGCAACGTTGCCGGTGCAAACTCCATCCAGACAAATGCACTGAACGCAAAATACAACCTGTCCGTAGGTACTGCAAATGAAAACGGCACTGTACCGTTCTTCGTAAACAGCAACGGTGCATTCTATGCAGCCAACGGCAAATTGGTAGTAGATAAAGACGGCAAAGTAACCGCAACCGAAGGCGAAATCGGCGGAGTCAAGATCAATAAGGGAATCTCTTACAAGAACACATCCCTGAGAGATGGTTCCCTGTATTTAGGAGATGATCAGGGTCACTACAGCCAGATTAGTCCTGAATATGCGAAACTTGGGAAAGTAACGATTAATAAAGAAGGCAAGATTACCGGCGTAGCAGCAGGCGCAGTCACTGCTGATTCTACTGACGCAGTAAACGGCAGCCAGCTCCATGCAGTAGCAACCGAAGCGGGCAAGCATAGCAAGGTTGTCAATGGCAGCAACATCAATGTAGAAGAAGCAGAAGTCAACGGACAGAAGATTTATAAGGTTGGACTGAATGATGATGTTCTCCTGGGGAAACTCACTGGCAACAACGTCAGCATTAGCGGAACCAATGGCACCATTGAAACGACTGGTTATATCGCGACCAAGGACCGCATTATTGCAGATAAGGGAGCTCAGCTTGCTGGTATCAACGTCAGTGGTAATATCATTTCCAATGGTGCGGCTAGAATCGCGCTGTATGGCGATTCCGGAGTAGCAGGAATGGTGAATGGTAAAGGCGCTTCCCTTTATATGCAGGATGGCAACACCATCATCAATTCAAAAGTTGCTATTGATCAGAAGGGCAAGATTACCGGCGTAGCAGCAGGCGCAGTCACTGCTGACTCTACCGATGCGGTCAATGGCAGCCAGCTCCATGCAGTAGCAACTGATGTGGCTCAGAACAAGACAGACATTGCTCAGAACAAGGCAGATATTGCTCAGAACAAGGCAGACATTGCTCAGAACAAGACAGACATTGCCCAGAACAAGGCAGATATCGCTCAGAACAAGGCAGATATCGCCCAGAACAAGGCAGACATTGCCCAGAACAAGACAGACATTGCCCAGAACAAGGCAGACATTGGCAAGTTGGATAACCGAGTCACGAATGTAGAGAATCTTGCTAAGCAGCATACCACCGTTGAAGCAGGCAATAACATCACTGTGACGGAAAGCACCAATACAGATGGTGGCAAGAAGTATACCGTAGGTATGGCAAAAGATATCACAGTGGACAGTGTAAAAGTCGGCGACAACACCTATGTGAGCAAGGACGGCTTGAATGCCAATAATCAGACCATCACGAATGTAAAAGACGGAAAGATTGAGGAAGGCTCCAAGGATGCCGTGAATGGCGGACAGCTGTATGCGACAAATCAGCTGGTAAAGGAGAATGCTAGCAATATTTCGCTTCTTGGTAATTCGATCAATAAGCTGGACAATCGTGTGGACAAGGTCGGTGCAGGGGCAGCTGCTCTCGCCGCACTTCATCCGCTCGATTTCGACCCGGAGGATAAGTGGGACTTTGCAGCAGGCTATGGCAACTACAGTGGTGCAAGTGCCGTGGCGCTCGGTGCATACTATCGCCCGAATGAAGACACGATGTTCTCTGTCGGTGGTAGCTTCGGCAATGGAGAAAATATGGTGAATGCAGGTGTAAGCCTGAAACTCGGTCAGAGCAACCATGCACCGACTTCCAAAGAAGCTGCTATGGAGAAAAAGATCAGTTCTCTTAGTCAGGAAGTAGAAGAGCTGAAGGCTGCAATCGCTGATCTCCGCGCAGCGCAGACGAAAGCAAAAGATGCAACAGAAAAAGATGCACAGAAGAAATAAGCTGGGTTTGACGACCGCATTTATTCTGGCGTAAATATGAAAGTTGGCAGAAAAGACGTAAAGACTTTTTCTGCCAACTTTTTTTATGATTATGTAAGGAAATGCTGATCCCATGGTAGAGGCGGGGTTAGAAGGAATTTTATACATGGCTTCGTCATCACCTTCCTTACATGGTTCGCTATTCGTGTTAGATGATTCCCTGCCTTGTATAAAGATTCAAGAGTAGAATCTGATAATGACTCAATCAGTGTCTTCTTAGTATGGCTGAATTTGAAATTTTCAGAAATTTTCAAATTATATACGAAAGTATGGTACAATAATAGAGTATGTAAAAAAGAGGGATGAGGAAGCGGTATTCATATATTGCTCATCGGGGAAGGATCTTTTTGGATCTCGATCCCCGGTCATCAGTCACTAGTCACTAAGTCACTACAACCCCCAAGGAGGTCTATAATGGCAAAAGATTATTCATTCGATGTGGTATGCCGCACGGATCTGCAGGAAGCGGCAAATGCTGTGAATCAGGCGTCCAAGGAGATCGGCACGCGCTATGATTTCAAGGGCAGCAAGAGCTCGGTCACTCTCGATGAGGATAAGATTACGCTGATCGGCGATGATGATTTCAAGCTGAAGCTGGTGAAGGATATCATTCATGGAAAGCTCGTAAAGCGCGGGATCTCCCTCAAGAATCTGAAGGAAGAGAAGAAGGAAGCGGCAGCCGGCGGGACGGTCCGTCAGGTACTCTCGCTGCAGAACGGGATCTCTTCGGATATGGCGAAGGATATCGTGAAGCGTGTGAAGGCTTCGAAGATCAAGGTCGCTGCCAAGATCAATGGGGATGAGGTGCGTGTATCGAGCAAGGATAAGGATTGCCTGCAGGAGTGCATCCAGTTCCTGAAGCAGCAGGACATTCCGGCGGATCTGCAGTTTGTGAATTACAGATAAGAAGGCTCTGCGGGGGCAAGGGCTTCGCAGGTGTGACGAGGCTGCACTTTCTGAATGGTGCGGTGCAGCATTTTCGTTACATCGAGAACCGAATGAACCCGTTGAACCTTTATGTATGGGAGGAGTTATGAACGCAGAGGAAATGATGGCGAAGACGCTCCGGGAAGGGCATACCACCGGCGCAACGGCGACGGGGGCGATGAAGGCAGCGATCCTGGCTATGCGAGGAGAATTTCCAAAGCAGGTGACGGTCCTTTCGCCGCAGCGCACGGAGCTCACGATCCCGGTGGAGTCGGCCGAGGCGCATGGGCGGACGGGCATCGCGACTTGTCTTAAGGATGCGGGCGATGACCTGGACTGTACACATGGGACGCCGATCGTCGTGGCCGTAGAACTGGTGGATACGCCGGGTCTTACGCTTCGTGCGGGGAAGGGCGTCGGTACGGTGACGAAGCCGGGGCTGCAGGTGAAGGTGGGACGACCCGCCATCAATCCGGGCCCGCAGATCATGCTGCGTTATGTGTATGAAGAGCTCATCGGTAAGGATCATGGCTGTATCGTGACGGTTTCTATCCCGAAGGGGGAGGAGCTGGCAAAGCAGACGCTGAATCCTTCGCTGGGTATCGTCGGCGGGATCTCGGTCCTGGGAACGACAGGGATCGTGAAGCCGATGAGTGAGGAGGCGTACAAGAAATCGCTGGCGCCGCAGGTGCCGGTGGTCTATGCGAGCGGGATCCGCACGGCGGTCCTTTGTCCCGGCCGTATCGGTGAGACGGCGGCGAAGATCATGGGTATTCCATCGGATGCGATCATCGAGACGAGCAATTACATCGGCTTCATGATGGAGCAGTGCATCGCAGGCGGTTTCCAAAAGATGCTGCTCATCGGCCATATGGGAAAGCTGGTCAAGGTGGCGTCAGGCAGCTTCCATACGTACAATCGCAATAGTGACGGCCGTATGGAGACGATGGCGGCGTATGCGGCCATGAATGGGGCATCGACAGATACGGTGCGTGAGATCATGTGCTGTACGACGACGGATGGCGCGGCAGCGGTCGTGCATCGTGAAGGGCTGGATATGATTTACCAGCAGATGGCGGAGAGGGCGCAGGTGCGCTCGGAACGCTATATTTTCGGTAAGGCCAGGGTCGGCGTGATTTTTGCGGCGATGGATGGCACGGTGCAGGCAGTCAGCAGCCATGCGAAGGAGATTCTGGAGGAGGAACAATGGAGCATACATTGATCGTAGCGGGGATCGGGCCGGGTGATCCGGACTATATCCTGCCGAAGGCGCAGAAAGCCATCGAGGGGGCGCACTACCTTGTGGGCGGCCGCCGCGCGCTTTCTGACTATGCGAAGCCTTCTCAGGAAACATATCCGGTGACAGGCAAGCTCTCTTTGCTGGCGGACTGGCTGGAGGAGGCGCTTAAGAAGGATGATGTCGTCGTCATGGTGAGCGGGGATCCGGGCTATTACAGTCTGCTTCCGTGGCTCAAGAAGCGGTTTCCGGAGCATCCGATCGAAGTCATCCCGGGGATTTCTTCGGTGCAGGCCTGCTTTGCTCTTGTCAAAGAACCTTGGCAGGGAGCGCTGTGGCTCTCTTTCCATGGCCGTGTGCCGGAAGAGAAGGATACGGCTTATATGTCCGGACGAAAGCTCGCCTTTCTGACGGATCATGAGCATGATCCGGCCTATATCGCGAGATATCTGATGGACAAGGGCTGGCCGAAGGAGACGCGCGCTGCCGCGGCCGAGCATATTTCATATGAGAATCAGCATCTTTCGGATTCGACTCTTGAGGAATTGTCGCATCTGGAAGGCTATGGTGAATCAGTCATGGTGGTGATGGGATAAATGCAGTTTGGCATCAAAGATGAGGAGTTTATTCGGGGAAAGGTACCGATGACGAAGGCTGAGATCCGTGCGATGGTCATGGTGAAGGCCGCCATTCAGCCTGGCGATATAGTGGCTGATATCGGTGCAGGGACAGGCTCTCTATCCATCGAGGCAGCGCTCTGCTGCCCCAAGGGGGCTGTGTATTCGATAGAAAGAAATCCGGAGGGGATCGAGCTGATTCGGAAGAATGCGGAAAAGTTCGGCTGCCGGAATATCCATACCATAGCCGGCACAGCGCCGGAGGCGATGGAAGGGCTGCCGAAGATGGATGTGATCATCATCGGCGGGTCTTCCGGAAATATGCATGAGATCCTGGATCGATGTGAAGCGCTGCTCGCTCCGGGCGGACGCATCATCCTTACTGCTGTCACCGTGGAAACGACGGGTGAAGTGGTGAAGGAATTCGCGGATCGACCTTTCGAGCTGGAAGGCTTCGAAATGCAGATCAATCGACTGAGAAAACTGGGACGGTATCATCTCTATGATCCGATGAGCCCCATTTTCATATTTACAGCAATCAAACATTGAGGAGGAAGTTATTATGGGAAAATTGTATTTCATTGGCGCAGGCCCCGGAGATCCTGAGCTCATCACGGTGAAGGGACAGCGTCTCATCGCAGAGGCGGATGTCATCATCTACGCAGGCTCTCTTGTGAATCCGGAGATCCTGAAGTACGGCAGAAAAGATGCAGAGATCTACAACAGTGCGACCATGAATCTGGATGAAGTGCTGAAGGTGGAGATCGATGCGCTCAAAGCAGGCAAAATGGTGGCTCGTGTGCACACCGGCGATCCAGCCATTTACGGTGCGATCCAGGAACAGATGGACGGTCTGCGCGCAGCAGGAATCAAAGAAGATCAGTTTTGTGTCGTTCCGGGCGTCAGCTCCTTCCTTGCGACAGCAGCTGCATTGAAACAGGAATATACCCTGCCGAGCATTTCTCAGACCGTCATCATCACCCGTATGGAAGGCCGCACACCGGTCCCGCCGAAGGAAAAGCTGGCGCTTCTTGCCGCACATCAGGCGACCATGTGCATTTTCCTCTCTGTCCAGGCGATCGATCAGGTCATGGCGACACTGAAAGAGGGCGGCTATCCGGGCGATACCCCGGTCGCTATCGTAGCCAGAGCGACCTGGCCTGACCAGCGTATTTTCCGCGGCACCATTGATACCATCGCAGACATTCTCCATCAGGCAGGCGTCGTCCGTCAGGCCATGATCGTCGTCGGCAAGGTCCTTGATACCGATTATGAGCTCTCCAAGCTTTACGACAGCAAGTTCACCACCATGTTCCGCAAAGGAACCGATGGAGAGTAAGGAAAGCGGGGGGAATAGGGGCGATTTCCGTGTATTCGGATGAGGCTTTGCGAAAATCAGCGTTTCCCTAGGGATTAGAGTCTTCTGGTGACTAGGGATTAGAGTCTTCTGGTGACTAGGGATTAGTGGCTAGGGATTAGGAGTCTCAAGTGACTGGTGACTAGTGACTGGAATGCCAGCTCATGGCACCACCATTTCGCATTTCTCATTTCTAATTTCTCATTCAATCGAGGCTTTCAAACGTAATCAAGAGGCGAGCCGTCTCAGGGGCTAACCCCGAACCTTGAACCTTGAACCTTGAACCTTGAACCCTTATCCCCTGGAGAGTATCACATGAAGTATGCTATTGTTTCTGTATCCAAAGAAGGAGCCCAGCTGGGGGCGCGCGTGAAGGCGGGCATTTCCGGTGAGGGGACTCTGTATGAAAGAAAAGACGGTGCGAGCGGCAAAGAAGCCGTGTATTTTACCCGCACGCTCGCACTCACGGCGGATATCTTCTCCTGCTATGATGGGATCCTTTTCATCATGGCCTCCGGCATTGCGGTCCGCGCCATCGCACCTCATGTAGTGAGCAAGGCGTCCGATCCTGCGGTACTTGTCATGGATGAGTGCGGGAAACATTGTGTTTCCCTTCTTTCCGGACACCTGGGCGGGGCGAATGCCTGGGCAAGAGAAGTCTCGGCGGCAGTGGGAGCCGATCCCGTCATCACGACAGCGACCGATGTCCATGACCGCCGCGCGCCGGATGATATCGCCCGCGAGCTGATGATGCGTGTCGAGCCGCTTGCGGCCTTGAAGCCTGTGAATACCGTCATCGCAGCAGGGCGCACATTCCGATGGTTTCTGGATGAGAGCGTCGAAGGGAGCGCATCCATAGCGACGCGCCTCAAAGAGAAAGGGATCCGAACGGAGCCCTTAGACCGACTGGATGCCAATGCGTTTGACGCATGCGCCATCATTACCGAAAAAAGGATCACTGTGAAGAAGCCTTTCGTCTGCCTTCGTCCGAAGAATCTTTTCGTCGGCATCGGATGCAAGCGCGGCACCTCCGAAGAGCTGGTGCAGGGCGCATTTACCGCAGCACTTGCTCGGGCAGGGGCTTACCCGTATCAGGTAGCATCGCTCGCGAGCGTCGATGCGAAAGCAGATGAAAAGGGCTTGCTTGCTTTTGCCAGTTCCATGCATCTTCCGATCCATTTTTACAAGGCAGAGGAGCTTAAAAAGATCGCGGAAGAGTATCATTTAGAAAGTTCAAAATTTGTAGAGAAAACGATAGGAGTGGGAAACGTATGTCAATCAGCAGCGTTAATGGAATCAATGAAGGGAAAAACGCTTCTGCCGAAAACGAAGTTTGTCAGTGCCACGGTGGCGATCGCCCTGGGACTATCCGGGTCATCGGCATTGGACCGGGCCATGAAGAAGAAATGACGCCGAAGGCCATCAAGGCCATGGAAGCTTCCGATATCATCGTGGGATATAACACCTACATTGCTCTCGTGAAAGACCTCATCAAGGACAAAGAGGTCGTCGGAAATGGCATGCGCCAGGAAGTCGACCGTTGCCAGAAGGCTGTCGATCTGGCGGCAGAAGGCCATCAGGTGGCCGTGATCTCCTCCGGAGACCCGGGCGTCTATGGCATGGCCGGTCTTGTGCTCGAGCTTATCCAGAAGCTGCCGAAAGAAGCGCGTCCGGAGTGTGAGATCATCCCGGGACTCACGGCAGCAAATACGTCTGCTGCGGCGCTCGGCGCTCCGCTCATGCATGACTATGCTGTCATCAGTCTTTCTGATCTGATGACCCCGTGGGAACAGATCAAAAACAGAGCGAAGCTCGCCGCGGAAGGTGACTTCGTCATCGCCATCTACAATCCAAAGAGCCGCGGCCGCGCGACCTACCTCGATGAGATCCGCGACATCGTGCTTCAGTATAGAAAGCCGGAAACACCGGTAGGCATCGTCAGAAAAGCAGGACGTCCGGGCATGAACTGGACGATCTCCACACTGGAAAAACTGCCGGAAGAACATGTAGACATGCAGTCCACCGTCATCATCGGCAAGAGCACCACCTTCGTCGCTGACGGAAAAATGATCACACCAAGAGGATACAAAGCATGATTTGGATCATTTCCGGAACACAGGACGGCCGAGAAATCGGTGCTGCACTCGCAGACCGAGAACAGTCCAAGCCGGAAGGGGAGCGCCGTGAGATCCTTATGACCGTTGTCAGCCAGTACGGTAAAGTGCTCGCCGCACATAAAGGGCTCGACATCGAAGTAGGGCGCTTCCGGGAAGAAGACATGCTCCGTGTCATCAGGGAAAAGGGGATCTCGCTCATCCTTGATGCGAGCCATCCCTATGCGGCGATCGTTTCTGAGACGGCCCGCGCGGCTTGTACCAAGGCAGGGATCGACTACGTGCGCTACGAGCGCGCGGAGATCCCACTCCCTGACTATGACAAGCTCTATCACGCAAAAGATGAATTCGAAGCGGCGGACCTGGCCGGTCAGCTTGGAAAGAGCATCCTTTTGACGACCGGCTCCAAGACGCTCGCCACCTTCGTAAAGGCGAAAGCGCTGGAAGGCAAGGAGATCTGGGCGCGCGTGCTGCCGACATCGAATGTGATCAAAATGTGTGAAGACCTCGGCATGAGAGCCAAGTATATTCTCGCCATGCAGGGCCCCTTCTCCTATGAAATGAATCTTGCCATGATTCATGACTATCACGCCGATGTGATGGTCACCAAGAACAGCGGTCTCATCGGCGGCAGCGATACGAAACTCAAAGCCGCGATGGACGCCGGGATTTCCGTCATCGTTATCGATAAACCGAAAGCAAAACTGGACGGCGCTGTGGTCTTCTCGACCGTAGAAGGCGTCCTCAACTATATGGAGGAACACTATGGATTTCATCAAGAGCCCTAAGGCCATCGAAGATAAAAGTATGGATCTCATCAATCCGTTCATCATGGACATCGACCTCACACCGGAAGAAGTGACGGTCTATTCTCGTATGATTCACGCCTCCGGCGACGTAGACTATGGGCATCTCATCCAGACCAGCCAAGGCGCTGTCGCTGCCGGTATCGAAGCGCTCGCCAAGGGCTGCAACATCTATACCGATGTGAATATGGTCAAAGCAGGGATCAATAAGAATGCCCTGCATGCACTCGGCAGTGAGGTATTCTGCCGCGTATCCGATCCGGAAATCGCAGCCATTGCCAAAGAGAAAGGCATCGCCCGCTCCATGGCAGCGATGAACTCCTTTGGCACCGATCTCAATGGTTCTATCATCGCCGTCGGAAACGCTCCGACCGCTCTCTATGAAGCCATCCGTATGGTCGAAGAAGACGGCATCAAACCGGCACTCATCATCGGCATCCCTGTCGGATTCGTCGGTGCCGCTGACTCGAAAGAGCAGCTTGTCCGCCGTGCGCCTTGCCCCTTCATCACTGTCCGTGGTACCAAGGGCGGCAGCTCCATCGTTGCCTCCTGCGTCAATGCACTGATGTACAATCTGGTAAAGCGCAACAACAATATGCTCTTTGTCGAAGGTAAGAAATAGCTAAAAGCCTGCTAAGTTCCAAATGCTAGTATTTATCGGACTTAGCAGGCTTTTTATATTGCGTGGGTAACATATAAAGGTAGCAATAGGGTAGCAATTATCTAAAAATCCTCTCTACATCATTGGCGACTTTTTCATCGTTTCCGGGTATCCAAGAGGTATAGGTGGTCAATGTAATGGCAGGAGATGCATGACCTAAACGCTTAGACACTTCAGCAATGGGGACGCCATTGGCTAGCAGCTGGCTGGCGTGGGTGTGGCGCAGCGCGTGGAAGCTGCGAACAGGGGAAATTCCCAAGTCTTTTTGGATGCCTTGAAAGGCGATCCTTTCATTGCTGGGGAACAGAAAATTCCCATTCTTCGCCTTGAAAACCAGTCCGCCGTGGGCTCGGGTGCTTTCCTGCCATTCCTTCAGCGCCTCGTAGAGTGACAGGGGAATAGACACATCTCTGCGGGAGTGGGAGGTTTTAGTGGCGTTTTGAACATATATGACCCCGTGCCCATCCTGGCCTAGTGTCTTGGTGATATGGATAAATGCGGGGGTGATATCGTTCCATGTGAGTGCCAGCAGTTCACCGATGCGCAGCCCGGTGTAAGTAGCCACTAGGATTTCCATATAGAGCCTATCCCGGTGCCGTTCTTTGGCATAGGCAAGTATCTGGTGGATTTCATCAATGGTGAAAATCTGTATTTTCTTCTGCGTCACCTTGGGACGTTCTACGGTGCCTATAGGGTTCTTGGCCAAGATGTCCAGGGCTACGGCTTTTTTGATGGCCATGTTAAGAAGCTCGTAGATCTTTTTGATATACGATGTAGAAATTTTCCCATCTAGGGAGTTGATCAAGGCTTGCACGTCCATCCCCGTGAGCTTCTGTAGGGGAATGTCGGCGATGGGTTCTATTTTCTCCAAAATAGCGAAATACAAGGACAGCGTGCGAGGTCTTACATTCTTCTTGTAGGTGTCGATGTATTGCAGGATCCATGCCCCTGTGCGCATGCTGGAAGGTGTCACGAAAGTGTTGTGACGGATGCTATAGCGGTTATCCTCTAGCCAGTTCTCCGCCTCTTCAGTGGTGGGGAACCGCTTCACGATGCGCCTTCCCTCTGGGGTGATGAAAGAGGCAGCGTATCTTTTCTTTGATTTCTCGTAGTAAATGGACCCTTGCCCATTGGGGCGTCTCATGATAACCCTTCCTTTCTATAGAATACCTTTATCCAATCGCTGCATCCCAGAAATGCCTTTATCCCCCCTATCAAAATAAAGGTATTGCCATTTTGCCAACCTTTGCAAAATGGAGGGAACCGTTGCAAAATTTGCAACTACTCACACCTAGACCATTTTCGTAACCTCGCGAAAATGGTTATTTTTTATTGAGAGTGCCTTTCTTTAATAGCTTTTTCTGCTCTCGCTCAATCTGCTTGATGCTCTTTTCGGGCGTTGGCAAATCTTCAGGCATTGTGCCGCCCAGTTCCTTGATGGTCTGTCTGACCTTTGCACCGACAGCGTAATGAGTTTTATTAGCATTCTCTTTCCCATGCACATGATCACGTCGCAGTTTTTCGTCTGTCTGAGTAGCACGGAATAGATTGGCGGCCAGTTCTGTACTGGCCATGTGGTCAAGAATGGGCTCATTCTTTTTCAAACCTTTTCGGAGGGCAATGTCTTTAGCACCTAAACCGCCATATAATCCCATGTATCCGTGGTTTTGGAAAATGGCATAATCCCTAGATGTTTCTACTCCTGCCTGGTGCGCAGCATCGGCCAGCGATTTATTATGATGTTTCAATTCTGCACGGATAGCTAAACGCTTCTGCTCTTCTGTCATAGCGGGGAAGCTTTCAGAAAGTTCTTGTTCTCTTGTCTTTACGGCAAAATAAGTTTGTGCTAAGGCAATGGCTTCCTTGCGTGGGTCACCATTCATAGCTATCAAATAGCAAGCGTAGCGAGAGAGATGATAATCTTGTATTTCTCTTGTTCCACCGTTAGGCATTGGGGATGATTTGCGGACGTCCGCAAAATGTAAAGAAACAGCATTGCCACTAAGTTCGCAGGATGTTTTAGCCCTGTCTACTGTGTCTGAAAACTGTCGCCATTGCTTATATTCCAATACCGGCATCAGCTCGCGAGCTGTCCAATATTCCATACCATATTCATTGATATGTTTAATAGATTCAAAGAGAGATTCATTTATTGTGTTGATATCTTTAACCATAATAATCTCCTTCCTAACTTGCGATGTGAAGAAAATTCACATTGCTTTTCTCGTGCATTCAACTATAGCAAAAGTGCTGTTTTTGCAATAGTAAGGCAATCAACTATAGCAAAACCCTCCAAAATGCAAAACATCAAATTTTACTGCTCAATCACTGAATACTTCGCCACCGCCAGCCCGATGATCTGGATGGAGTCACAATTCCCGGAATTGAACACCATGGGAGGGTACTTGGGGTTCATGGACACGAGGGTGCAGCCGTCTGGATTTCTATAGAAGCGCTTCAGGGTGGCGTCGTCGTCGATACGGACGGCGGCGATCTGGCCATCATCCACGATGGGCTGGCTGCGGATGAATACGACGTCGCCATCGTGGATGTCGGCACCTATCATACTGTCCCCGCTTACCACAAGCCCGAAGTCTGCCTGCACGCCGGCATCGCAGGGGAGAAAGGCTTCTATATGCTCATCAGCGAGAATCGGCTTTCCGGCGGCGATCTGCCCGATAATGGGGACCATGCGTCTTTCAATGGGGACAATGTTTTTGAGGGCAAAGGGGTCTGTTTTCAGGATTGCCGAAGAGTCATCTCTCCCGGAAAGCCATCCGGGATTTACGCTTAACGCTTCAGCTATCAAATATATCTTGTCTTGTTTTGGCTCGTACCTGTTGTTTAGGTAATCGGAAATCGAAGACGCCCTTATCCCAGTCCTTTTAGAGAGTTCTGCTTGAGTTATCCCTTTTTCATTCATTACCTGCTTCATTCTTTGAATTAGCTTCTGGTTCATATGCTTCACGCTCCTATTAAAAAACTATTTATTCATATCATAACTGAGCTTATTCCATAAGTCAACGGAAAAGCGAAGTAAATAGACGGAAAACCGTTGACAAGATGCGCGAGAGAGTGTATTATAATCACAGATACGGAAACCCGTATGCCGAGGGAGGTGATATTCAATGCCGGTGAAATTTAATTATGCTTCTTTAAAAGGGTTCATCAAGGAACACTTTGGAACAAATCGAAAATTCGCAAAGTTCCTTACTATCAGTGAAACCGCACTTTACGATCGACTGGCGAACCGAACCCCGTTTACTCAAACGGAAATGGATCGAGTGTCTGATCACTTTGAGTTAAACGCAGAAGAAACATCGCGTCTTTTTTTTACTAAGAAAAATACGGAAAACCGTATTTAAGAAACAGGAAGGAATTACCATGAAAAAAGAAAGGAGAAGAAAAGCTTGAATGAAATTCTGAATATCAGCAATGTCCATGGTTATATGGACAAGCAGACTGGCACGGCATATCTAAATGCCGAGGATGTGGCGAGAGGGCTTGGATTTACGACCGTTGCCAAAAGTGGCAACGAAGTCGTCAGGTGAGCAAGAGTAAATACCTACCTTCATGAATTTGGTTTTTCGCAGGATGTTGCGAAAGATGATTTCCTCCCGGAAAACATGGTATACCGGCTGGGGTTCAAAGCCAGCAATGAAGTGGCACAGAAGTTCCAGACCGTGCTGGCAGATGAAGTGCTCCCGGCTATTCGGCGTCATGGGGCTTACATGACAGACCAGGCGCTGGAAAGAGCTATCACGGAACCTGACTTTCTGATTCGCTTGGCTACGCAGCTCAAAGAAGAGCAGGCAAAGCGGAAACAGGCGGAGCTGATGCTGGAAGAACAAAAGCCGGCCGTTATCTTTGCCGGGTCAGTCAGTGCCAGCAAGACATCCATTCTCATTGGTGAGCTTGCCAAAATACTCAGAGGCAACGGGGTCCAGATTGGCCAGAAAAGGCTATTCCAGTGGATGCGCGAAAATGGGTATTTGATTAAGCGCCAAGGGACAGACTACAACATGCCCACACAGCGCTCTATGGAAATGGGGCTCTTTGAAATCAAGGAAGGCTCTTACACAAACGGTAATGGGGTGAACATCATTACCAAGACGCCCAAAGTGGCAGGAAAGGGTCAGGTATATTTCATCAATAAGTTTCTGAAGGAATAAAACAGGAAGGGCAAACCATGAAAGTATTGAAAGATACGGATAGGAGGGACACATCATGGGCAAAGAAAAAAGGTGGATCTCCGCGAAGGAATACGCGGAGACCCACGATCTCCCAGTAAGTACCATTCGCCGGTACTGCCGGGCAGGGGAAATCCCCTGCTTTAGGATTGGCCAGCGGTTCATGTTCAACCCCAAAGACATGGACGCCTTCCTTGAGTGGAAGGCCCGTGAGGGGCTGAAAGATAGACCGGGGACCTTCTTGGAAGCCGTGAAAAAGGCGAAGGAAGGGACGAGGATTGCAGTCTGGCGAGCCAGACAGAATGAGGAGAAGGCCATGGAGCCGACCTAAAGGAGGAATGAAATGAGAGAAAAAGCAATGAGAGAAGTGATCTTCGCACAATTGGGGGCGCTTCGCGCTGACGCGGGCGTCGAGCTGGTCGCCTGCAAAGATGAATGCGTCGGCGACTACCTGACGGGGAAGGCTGACGCCCTCGCCGTCGCCATGCAGATGGTGGAGGCGAAGGCACTGATCGAAACCATGACGCAGTTTTTGCGTCATGAAGCAACCCGAAACACAAACATGGCGGGAAGTGCCCGCCTGTGTTCGAAGGACATGATGGCTCGGATCTACGAGGGCAAAGCCGCCGGATACATGGCAGCATCCCGAGTGGTCACGGAAGTCAGGGAGGCGAATGAATATGAGTAGTGCAGAAGCAGTCGAGGTCGTCCATCAGATGATTGACGCACGTGAGCGTGAGATGATGGCTGCACAGATAGCCGCAAATACGCATCGCGGGAATGCGGACCGTCGCGATTTCTTCATGGGGATCGTAAAAGACGTGGCAGCAGCCGCAGGCGTCGCACTCGGATGGGCATTTATCGCAGCCGGATGTGCCGTGATACAGTGAGGCACTGTGAATATTGCGGAAAGCCGCTCTCCGCGGATGCCGCCCCGCGGAAACGCTTCTGCTCCGCAGAGTGTGAGCGGCGCTCTTACTACGAAGGGCGCCGTGATAAGGACCACGCTAAAGAAGAAGCGGAAGAAGGCATTCCGCTCCGAGAGTTCCAATGTGAGCAATGCGGACACTGGGTCCGCGTCATGAGCAAGAATGACAAGCGCTTCCGGTTCTGCAGCGCCAAATGTGAAAAGGCATTTTGGAAGCGGAATAAACCGAAGGCTGCAAGGGCTTCGAAAGCTCCGGCGGGCAGAGGCTTCGGCGGTGGCTACTTTGAGAGATGCTGCAAGTGGTGCGGCAAGGCCTTTGGCACGCAGTCGAGGACGACCATGTACTGTTGCGCTGAACATAAACGTATGGCGCGAATTTACAAGAAGCAGAACGCAGAGCAAGAGAAAAAGGCCACGGGCAGGAAGTACCGACCGTTCGTGGATAAAAGAAAGGATGGCGCAATATGAGCGGGGAAGTAACTCTCGAGCAGGTGCTGGCGCTGGTGCCGGAAGAAGGCCACGCGATTCACATCTACGATCAGGAGGGGAATGACTATTTCTGCGGGTACAAAGACTCGATCAATGAAGAAGAGCCGGTGCCGGACTTGGTACTCACGGGGATTTATTGCAACACTGAGGATCTGAAAGATGGGAGCGGAGAGATCCCCGTCATCGAGATGGAAGTGAGTCCGAGAAATGAAAAACGCAGAAGCTAAAAAGAGCCCTTATAGTATCAGGCAGCAGTATTGGACGCGCCGTCTCCTGGCTGCGATCGCTGCCATCGACGGCGCGCGGGTGCGGGCGGTGGAGAAGAAGCTAAAGAGAAAGTACAAGGGCCGTGAGTGGCCGGATGTGGCTGAGCCGCAGCAGATGGCAAGACATATCCTGCAAGACATATCCTGCAAGTCAGGCAGAGGGAGGATTTCAAATGATGGAGACGGAAATGGCCGGACTGGTCAGTCAGCTGGATATCCTCGTCAAGGATCTCGAGGAGGACGAAGAGAAAGCGGGCATCGATGAAGTCGGGGACTATCTGTGCGGGATGCGAGATGCGCTCGGCGTAGTCGCCAGCACGATCCGCGCAGGATTCGCTGCCGATAAAGTGCAGCGCTTCATCGAGACAGAACTGGCGAGAAGCATTGTCGAAGAGGTAGGAAAGAGAGACCGGAGGAAAAGGATCCAGAGGGGAAAGCAAGCCGGGTTCAGAAAAGCACAGAAGGAGACGGCGCGTTTTCTGTCGAAAATGTACCACTACGAAGGAGAGGAAGAATGAAGGATTCCACGATCAAGGTCAAACTGACCAGTGATAGTTACAAAAAGTGGATCAAATGGCAGAAGAATCTCGGAGAGCTGCTCATGCGTGCAGAGCAGGAGAGAGAAACGGGATTTCTGCTCATTATCAACGTCAAAAAGAATTGCGGATACGCGACGCTGCTTGGATGTGACGGAGCACTGCTCGCGGCGAAGGGGATTAGTCCCGCCATGCTAGAAGCGGCAGGGCACATTGAGAAGGAAGTCGGAGATCTTTATTTCAGACATTGCGCGGAAAGCCCCACACTCGTGCTGGAACACGAGCATGGGGCTTCCGAGGATAGCATTTTAATGACAGCGGGTAAAAAGGAGAAAGAATGAGAAAACCGACATACAATCATGATCACGACATTCGCTGGAGGGTACGCATCGCTACAGGATGGTTCAAGCGGAAACTCTCCGGCCGCAGGTGGAGACGACGCCAATTCTGCCGGTCTCTGCTGATGAGCAAGGTTGACGGAGAGGAGGGATAAATATGGATATACCGTTTTGGGCATTCTGCGCGCTGCTGGTGGCTCTTGTGTACGTGTCGCTTCGCTACTTCGCGGCGAAGCTGGGAGCTGAGGGGTTGATCGCTTACATGCTCTGACACAACTATCGGATGCCGACGAAGGAGGAGCTGGATAAGGCGAAAATATGGATTTTGAAAAAGAGGCTGGGCGTCAAAACGGATTGGCGAGATATGCCTTGATGATTTGTAAATAAAAATCCGCAGGGCGGTCATTATATCAAAGCAAAAGGAGAACGAATGGAGTATTTGAACATGGTCATGGGTATCAGCACGTATCTTTTCACCGTGACGATCATCGCCGCTTTCCGGCGGGGCGAGGGAGAGGGACGCTCCATGTTCAAGTATTTCATTGATTTTCTTTTTTATTCTATAGCGCCGCTGGTGGCAGCGGCTTTCCTCTATGCGAGGTAGCAAGATGGACATAAACAGAAAAGATGGTTATACCTGCTGGGTGTGCGGGCGGCCGATACCGAAGGATCGCGCGATGTGGATTCGGCGTGGGGGCAGATATGTGCCCATTCACAGGGAGTGCGATTTCGAAGGATATCGTATCCAGAGGACGGATTTCATATTCGGGGTTGCGTTTACGATCGTTTTCCACAAGAAAGGAAGTGGCAGCCATGAAGCACGTGGGAGAAAACGTGGATAACAGCATCTACGGGAAGACGAAGGTCGAAGTGCCGTTTCTGAAAGCAGAGCATGGCGAGCTGAAAGAAATCGGGCGCGTCATCATAAGCGAGAAGGCAGATCCTCGATGGATGGATCCGGATGGCTGCCTGATGTTGGATGAGAGCGGGACGTACTATCTGGGGTTTAGGAAGACCACGAAGGTGGTGCTGGAAGAGTGCCAGGAAGAGACGCCTTATTTATATACATATAAAAGGCAGAAAATTTTCTTCCAGATCGAGTGGGAGGACGAGGAGCCCGTGAACGCTGTGTGTCCCGTCTGCGGGAAGTCACCGCACCACACATGCGCCTGCCCGAGGTGCGGGCATATGGCAGTGTGCGATGCGCATTGCGAGCATTGCCATTTCTACAAGAAGCCCTACGGCTGCCAGTGCAGAGAAAGGCCGCCATAGGGCAAGGCTTTCATGAGCCGCGGGAGAGCTATCGTGCGGAGCGATCCCAGAGGGAAGAGTCGGCGGCGCCGCACTTTGCGGGCTGGCTAAGAGTATCCAAGTTTGAACCATTTCCATGAGGTGTATCCATGTCGAGCGAGAGAAAGCTACTTAAAAGGCAACGGTCAAGGAAAAGAAGAATGACTGCTCGACGGAGGGGGGAGGGAGCCTACATCCGCACCGAGTGGAGCATCCCAAGCGGGAAGATTGTCATCGTCCAGAAATCTATCTCTGGCAGGTACGGGAAGAGGGATGGGAAGCGGATACGCGAAAAGCCGTCGGAAGAAAAGGTGAGAAGGTGGCAGGACAAAAGGGCTGAGATGCAATGTCTGCTTCTGCTGGAGGAGAATTTCAAGCCCGGCGATTATTGGATGCGGTTTTCATATCCGCCGAGAACATTTGATAAGACATCTGCAGAAATCAGAAGAGACGTCACCTGCTTCAAGAGGAAGCTGGTGCGGCTTTACAAAAAGGCCGGGAAAGAGTTCAAGTCGATCTATGTTCTTGGGCGAGGGAAGAGAGGAAGCGTACACTTTCATGCTGTCATCAACGGGGATATTGATAGCCGCCTCATCGAGAAGGCATGGCAGAAGACTGTGGGGACAGAGAAATGCCCCTGCCCTTCCTGCAACACCACGCACCTGAGCGATGAAGGGTACTGGCCGGATCTTGCTGCCTACATCGTGAAGAACGGGCTAGAAACCTTTCGCAGCGATGATCCCATTCTACACGCCAGGTATGGATGCACAAGAAATCTCAGAAAGCCAACAAAAAAGACCACGGTCGTGGTCGCGGGCGACTGGGTGGAGAAGCCACGAGCAAAGGCTGGCTACTGGGTGGACTATGAAAACATGAGAGCTGGCATCAGTGATATCGGATTCCCGTTTCAGAGTTATTGCCAAGTGAAAATCGGTATCGATCTCACGAAAGGGGATCGAAAGCACCTGAGGAAGGAAAGGAAGAAAGCAAATGACAACGGAAGAAAGAGAAAAGGAGCTACAAGAGCTGGACCGGAAGCTGAGGCAGCAAGTTCAAATCCTGCTGGAAAGCAAAGAGGGTAGGGATTTGTGGGCGGGAGAAATCCAGTTCCAAAGTATCCAGCTGAATAACAGCAGTGTTTCCATCAGTTATGTCGATGCGGATGGTGTGAAAGCGTTCACGTGTGAAGAGCAGCCGAGAGAAGAATTTAGAACCGCTATGGCGGCGATGAGCTTTTACTATACCGACATGGCAGGGGACTATAGACCCGGGAAACCGGCACAGGCCATTTTCGCGGTGGACAAAGTAGTACCGAAGCGGGATAAGAAATCCGGGGCACTGAAAGGGGTTCGGCTGAGCGGGAGGTTCCACATCAAGGATAGCGCTGCCACGCAGCGGTTCAGCACGATCGGAGACATCACTCCGACCGATAACGTGCTCCGCATCATGAAGAAAATCTATGATGAAGCGGCGCTTTACATCAGCGGCGAGCGGAGAGAACAAAACCTTTTTAAAACGAGCCGGGATGGTGAGCAGGAGTCAAGCCATGAGCGGGCAAATGAAGAATGATAGATTTTTTCGATTTTTGCATAAAACTATAATAGAACTCCGCAAAAGTAGAAAGTAGCATGCATAAAACTGCAATCAGGTAGATTTTAAGCGGGGAGGCAGTCATGTGTTTTCACGTTTTGCCAGTGGATCATGTGGAAAGTGCTGCGAAAGAGCTGGAAATGATTTCGAAGGAATTAGAGACATGGGAGGAATTGCATGAATTCAGTACAGATACTAGGAAATCTGGGGAAAGACCCAGTGCTCCGCGCAACAAAAACAGGGAGAGCGGTTGCATCGCTTTCCGTGGCGGTGAATAGAACCTTTACGTCGCCGCAGGGAGAGCAGAGAGAAATCACCGACTGGGTGAATGTCACCGCGTGGGGGAGTTTGGCGGAGGCAGCGGGAAACCAGCTCAGAAAGGGGACGCGCGTCTTCGTCGAGGGGCGGTTCACCACAAGAAGCTATGACACGCCGGATGGACAGAAGCGGTGGATTTCAGAGGTGACGGCAAACTTCATCGCGCTGCCTATCGGCATGCAGGGAAATGAAAGCCAGCAAGGGGGCGGCCAGACGCAGGCGGGATGGGGAAATCCGGGAGCGCCGGCAGCCGGAGGGCGCACCGTCTATAGCGAGGGGCCCACGCAAAGAGGCTTCGGGCAGTTCGGCACGCCGCAAGCCGAAAAGCAGAAGATGGAAGAAACGAGCGTGTTTCCGACAGATCGGCAGGAAGCAGTAGGGCGAGCCGCGCATCCGTCCCAGTGCGAGGAGGACATTCCATTTTGAGAAGGGGTATGAGAAGAAGAGGTGCTCGGCATCCGGCAGGAAAGAACCCGAAGGCTCCGGAGCCCATCGGCTACTGCTCCTACTGCGGCACGGCACTTTATCAGCCATGGCAATTTCACTGGATGTACGACGAGGATGGGCAGCGAGTCAGGAAATGCAAGTGGATGAGGCGGTGCTGCGAAAGACGCAGGCAGATCCCGGGGCAAGAAGAGTCATACCGGCGCGCCGTGCTTCGGTACGGGAAGGATGGGAAAGAAAGATGGCTCGAGGGTTTCGCGGAGGAGCGAGAGGATGAAGACAAGTAAAGAGGGCAAGGGCGGTATCTGATGGGATTGAGGCTTTTATCCGGCGGCATGCGCATCGCAAGGCCGGAGATCCGGCGAGGCGCGGATGGCGAGGTGCGCAGCATTTCTTTTTCTGTGCCAGGAGAACCGGTAGGGAAGGGACGGCCACGCTTCACGCGCACTGGTCATCCTTACACGCCAGGCAAGACGGAAAGCTATGAATCGCTGGTCAGGCTGGCGTATGGCGAGTGTGGGATGGTATTTCCCAAAGGAGTGCCGGTGTGCGTCAGGATCACTGCCTGCTTCAGCATCCCGAAGAGCGCATCAAAGAAAAAGCGAGCAATGATGATTGCAGGGGACATCGTGCCGACTAAAAAGCCGGATTTTGATAACATTCAGAAGATCATCTGCGACGCGCTGAACGGCGTCGCCTACCATGATGACAGCCAGATCGTAAAGGCAGACATCGAGAAAGTATACAGCACTATGCCGCACGTGGAAGTCAACGTCGCGGCATGGGCAAAGGAGGAAAACGATGGGAAAGAAATTCAATGAGTTGGCGGAGCTCAGGGATCGCAGCCGCCAGCTGATGGACGAGAACCGCAGGCTGCGTCTTGCATTCAAGGTGAGTGAAGGAAGAGCGCAGCAGCTGGCATGGAAGAATGCAGAGCTCCGGAACCAGGTGGAAAAAGAAAGGCGCACGAGGGAGCTGCTCTCGGATATCGCGAGGTTCGATACGGAGGCTATCGAAGCGATAACGACGTCAGTGCAGGAGATCATAGAGACCTTGGTACAGAAGAAGTGGGATGCTTTGCGAGCGTACGACGAAAAGGCGGCGGCGAAATGTCAGGAACCGCATGAGCTCGCAGAAAGGGAGAGCGGTCGCAAATGTTAGGGGGGGAATGGAAACGGCTCGACAAATCGCCGGGAATAAAGCTGTACGCACCGAATGAAGCTACAGGACCGACGACTTATAGCGAGTGGAAAATCGTATCGGTGATTTCCTGCGGTGCGACCATGACACGTACCATGACGGCGGCGAACGGAAGCGGGGAAGAGGTAAGGGATACGCGGTTCTTCCATTTCAGCCAGCTGATGACGAAAACGATGTTCGACAAATGGCGCAAGGAAAATTATGAAGTATGTCCGCATTGCGGGAAGGAACACGTGAAGGGGAAACTGCCCAGGATATCTCCGTACGATTCATGGGAATGTCTGGAAGCAGCCAAAAGCGCCGAATACAGGGTAAACCGGTTTCCGCAGGCTTATGGCAGGTGTATCGATTGCGGAGAAGTATTCAGAAAGGGCAGCATTCGTACAAAGAGATGCCGGAAATGCGCCCAGGCATACGAAGAAGACCGGCGGGCGGCGGCAGCGGCGAGAAGGCGCAAAGAAGGGAGGCAAAGGAAATGAACAGAAAAGAATTGGCAAGGGTCATGGCAGCCAGACGCGGGAAGACCATCCAGGAAGCGGAGAAATGGGAGAGTGCTATGCTTGACGCGATGGCGGATGCCTTAAGGAAAGGCGAAGAGGTCAGGCTGGTCGGCTTCGGGGCGCTTCGCGTGGTGGATGTGCCGGCAAGAGAAGGGCGTGATCCGAGAACGCATGCAGCCATTCAGATCAAGGCGCACAAGAAGATCAAATTTACGCCGAGCCAGCTGATTTTGTAAAAGGGGAAGCGGGGTACGACTATGAGCATCGCGGGAGCTATTGCCTTAGGATTCGGTATTGGTATCATCGTGGGCGGCTCAGCAGGGCTGATGATCGCCACCTTGTGCGTGGCAGCCGCACGCGGAGATGAGAAAACAGAGGCCGAAGAGAGTATAATAAAGGCAGAGGAGTTCAATGATTTCAGTAGGAGACGGGCGGATGACGGAGCAGGACGTGTGGAATTTCCTCAAAGAAGGGGAAGGGAAAAGAAGGCGGCTGAAGGCACTGGAAGCCAAGAAAGACAAGATCGAGAAGGACGCATATAGCATCAAGGCGATAGACTACGAGAAGCCGAGGGTTTCCGGCGGTATGCTTTCTGACGTATCGGACAAGCTGATCCAGAAGGAGGAAGAAAAGAGCCGCATCAAAGCAGAGATCGCCGAGCAGGAAGCGGGGATCTATGCTTGGGAAACAAAAGCGCTGCGCATGTCTCGATATTGCGATAATGATACGCAGGCCGCACTATTCGTCGAGAGATTCGTCAATGGAAAGTCGCAGGCGGAAATCCAAAAGGAATACCACTACGCGGAGCGCCAGCCGTACAATATCTATAATCAAGCCGTCGCTGCCATCGCGCGGAATTGCGAGGAATAAGAAAACGCCAGTCATTCAGAGCACCGAGTGACTGGCGCTTTTGTGTGAAAAAATCTGTGAATATGTGGATAGTAAAGAATATTTTAGATAAACCAGAGAAGGCCGCCAAAATTCTAAAGGCTGCAGAAAAATAGCGCTAAGGCAAAGAGTGCACAAAAGTGCAGACTCAGATGTGCTATAATGGCATTGTGAGAGGTTCGATAAAGCAGAGGAGCTTACGAGACACCCATCACACACAACTGCATAGGCCGCCACCACGGCGGGCGTCATGTGCTGGCGCCTGCCGCGTGCGGCATACAATGGTAAAGGACAGCCGAGCGGCCGTCCTTTTTGATTGTGTGGGTGCATGGCCCACGGGTCCTTCCGGCGTATGGAAAAGCCTGCGGTCCTCGCGACCCCAAAATCGGTCTAGGTACAAAAACTTTTCGGCCCTTGTTAGTAAAAACGGAGGAGGTGACATGGTTGGCTACTAGAGTAAAAGACAAAGAAGGAAATATTCGCACAGAAAATACAAGTAGACAGAAAATCACCAAGGGGATCAACCAGGTCACCACCACCCAGACGCAGATGGCGCGCGCGCTCAAGATTTCACAGCAGCGGGTGAGCCAGATGGCGAAGGATGGGACGCTTCCGGTGGATGAGACGGGAGCTTTGCTTCTGGTGGGCGGGCTTCGGAAGTATTATCAAGGCACCGTATCGGGGGCTGCCGGGCTAGAAGAAATCGACCTAGAAAAGGAACGGGCACTTCACGAAAAGGTCAAGCGAGAGATCGCTGAGCTGAAACTGGACAAGATGAAGAAAAACGCCTACTCTGCACGCGTGGTGGAATATGTAATGACGGCCATGGCAGCGAACCTTCGGACACAGCTTCTGGGACTGCCGTCGAAGCTCGCTCCCATGCTGGAGGGGAAATCCAAAGAGGAGATCTATACAGCCATGACGAAGGAAATCGAGGAAAAGCTGTCAGAGCTGGCGGCATATTCTCCGGATCTCTTCGACGAGGAAGTGGACGAGGAGGATGGCGATGAAGAAAGCCAGTGAGCTGTGGAAATACGTTTCCATGCGTGGCTTAAAACCGACGCCGAAGACTTCGGTATCCACGTGGGCGGACAATTACCGTGTGCTCTCCAGTACATCGGCGGAGCCCGGAAGATGGAGGACAAGCCGGGCGCCTTACCAGAAGGACATCATGGATGCCTTCACACAGCCGGGAATCCATCGAGTAGTGGTGAAATCATGCTCGCAGGTCGGGAAATCGGACATCATGAACAATGTCATTGGACGATTCGCCCATCTTGACCCCTGTACCATCATGATGATCCAGCCGACGATCGAGATGGCGCAGGATTTCTCAAAGACGCGCATTGCGCCCATGATCCGCGATACCCCGGCGCTTTCTAGTCTCTTCTTGGACGTCAAGACAAGGGACAGCAACAACACGATTTTAAATAAAATCTTCCCGGGCGGTCGTCTGGTGATGGCGGGCGCCAACAGTCCGGCGGGGCTGGCATCTCGTCCGGTGCGCATCCTGCTCTGCGATGAAGTAGACCGTTTCCCGGACTCCGCAGGGACGGAAGGCGATCCAGTAGACTTAGCGTCGAAACGAATGACAACATACTGGAACCGCGTCATGGGGCTTTTTTCTACCCCGACAAATGAAGGGGCGAGCCGCATCGATATCGAGTATGAGGCAGGGACCAAGGAAGAGTGGCGGCATCAATGCCCACACTGCGGCGAATTTTGCAAGTTGAAATACAGTGACATGGAGACGGATGCGGAGCGAGTAGAGGGCACCAGCCGAAAGACTTATCTCATAAAATCCGTCAAATGGCGCTGCCCATATTGCGGATTCGATGCCACGGAGCAGGAAATGAAGCACGCGCCGCAAAAATACATAGTCACAAACCCGAAAGCATTGGGGAATGGATGCCGATCCTTTTCACTCAATGCTTTTTCTTCGCCATGGATTTCATGGGCGGAAATCATGCGAGAGTGGCTCGAAGCGAAAGGCGACCCAGAACGCGAGAAGGTCGTCCAGAATACCCGCTTCGGAGAGTCATACAGTTCGCCGAAGGCCTTCGAGGACGAAGAGATTTTCCTGAGGCGGCGCGAAACCTACGGAGCAGAGCTCCCACAGGGTGTGCTATACCTCACGGCTGCCGTCGACACGCAGGATAACCGCCTGGAATACGAAGTTTGTGGATGGGGCGAAGAAGAGGAGTGCTGGGGCATTCGAAAGGGCGTCATCCTAGGCTCACCGGGGAGCGAAAACACGTGGGCACAGCTGGATGCCGTGCTGGATCACCCGTATTCCTTTGCTGACGGCAAAAAACTCAAGGTCGTGCGGACGTTCATTGACTCCGGCGGCCATTTTTCATCGGCGGTATACGCGTATTGCCGGGCGAACATTGCAAAGCAGCGCTTCGCCATCAAGGGCAAGGGCGGTATCCCAGGCATGCCCCTTTATGGAAACAAACTGGGGAAAGCAGAAGACGCGACGCTCCCCTTGGTGATCCTGGGCGTCGATGACGGCAAGGAAATGGTACTATCCCGCCTCTCCATCAAAGAAGCGGGGCCGAAATACTTCCATTTCCCACTGGACGAAGAGGGCGCAAATCGCCGCGGGTATGATGACATCTATTTCAAGGGCATCATCTCCGAACACAGAAAGCGCATCAAGAAAAACGGCATTTTCCGCGAAATCTGGGAACCGACGGCGGGCGTCAGAAATGAACCGCTTGACCTTCGCGTCTACAATCTCGCCTGTATGCTTTCTCTTCCGGCGGGATGGGAAGAGAAAGCCGCCGCGGCGCTTTCGGGGAATACGCGCAACGAACACCGGGAGAAAGCGCGTGCCGTGCGGAATACTAAAAAGGCCGCCAGCAGGCGGCAGATAAACATCTGGTAGGAGCAAATATGAGCAAGCTGCAGAATGAACGGCTGAAGAAATACATCGAAGCCGAAGAAGCGATTCTCTCCGGGCAGTCTTACACCATCGGAAACCGCACGCTCACAAGGGCGAACCTGGCAACCGTTGAACGGGTCATTCAGGAACTCATCGCGGCAGGGGCGACAGTAGACGGTGAAGAGATATCCGGCGGGAGCACGAAGCGCATCGTGCTTCTGGATTAAACAATCAGTATAGCACAACGCCATGAGGCAAAAGAGTCAAAAAAATACAGATTTGTATTTTTGCAGATCCACATTTTCGGACTAGGAGGGACGTCAGATGAAACGACGGATGAAACGCAATAATAACAGAATCAGGGCGCCGAACGGCACGGGAAGACTTCGCGTGCAGAATACGGGCTATTCAGAAGGGGGTGGAAGCCGCACCAGTAACATCTTGAAAGCGTGGAACCCCATTCGCTCGAGCGCGAAATCGGACATCGATGCGAATATCGGAGCACTTCGCGGGCGAAGTGCGGATCAGGCGACGAATACGCCTATTGGCGCAGCGGCGATCGACACGTCTGCGATGCACGCCATCGGGGCGGGGCTCACCGTTTCCCCGCGTCTGCAGTTCAGGACGCTCGGCATGAGTGTCGATGAAGCAAAGGAGTGGGAACGGGAAACCGCCAGGGAATTCGACCTCTGGGCAGGCTCTACGCAGTGCGACCTATACCGAAGAAATAATTTCTACGACCTGCAGAACATCGCCTACACGACCTACCTGACGGACGGGGACTCCTTCGCCCTCTTCCGGCGGAAAGCACCGAGCGCCTACATGCCCTATTCTCTGCGGATCCAGCTCATCGAGGCGAATCGAGTATCCAATCCGCTCGGAGCTGGCGTTATGGGGTATCCGGGACCGTTTGCCGTAGAAATGCGTGCGCCGAACGGAAACCGTATTATCGACGGTGTAGAGATTACAGAAGACGGAGAAATCACCGCCTACTGGATCAGCAGCAAGGTGCCGTATGATCCGACGGACTACGCGCCGACCACATGGAGCCGTGTCGAAGCCTTCGGGAAACGTACCGGCGCGCCGAATATTCTGCAGATCTGTCACGATATCCGCGCAGAGCAGTACAGAGGCGTCCCATACTTGGCGCCCGTCCTCGAGACGCTAAAACAGGTATCGAGGTACACGCGGGCGGAGCTGACATCTGCCATTATCAAGAGCTTTTTCGCCCTCTTCTTCACCAGCAGCGCGGCCGGGCAGGATCTGAACAGCATCCTTGGAACGCAAGACCCCAACGAACCGGTAGTCGATGTGGGAGAGTATGGCCTCGCGGCGGGCACCATGAACGCACTACCCAGAGGCGTAGACGTGAAATCCGTCGACGCTTCGAACAGCCAGAGCACCTTCGAGCCCTTCGTGACGCAGCTCATCAAGCAGATCTCGGCGGCCATCGGCCAGCCGTACGAAGTGCTTCTGAAGTCTTTCACTTCATCCTACTCGGCATCACGCGCAGCGCTCCTGCAGGCGTGGGAGGAGTACAAGCTTCGCCGTCAATGGTTCGCCAACGATTTCTGCCAACCGATTTACGAAGCATGGCTCGCAGAAGCCATCGCGATCGGGCGCATTGATGCGCCGGGATTCTTCGAAGACCCGCGTATCCGGCAGGCATACTGTCATGCGGACTGGTTTGGGCCGACGATGAGCATCCTTGACCCAGTGAAAGATGTGAAGGGCAGCGCCATGCGCGTGGCCTATGGCCTGTCCACGAGGACGAAGGAAGCAGCGGAAATGACGAGCACAGACTTCGATGAGAATATCGAAACGCTGGCCTATGAACAAAAACGCCAGGACGCGCTGGGGCTGAAGTTCTCTGCACCGGAAGTTCTGGCAGGGAAAGAAGGTGAGACAAGTGAGTAAGTTTTGGAAAATCAAAAACGAGGCAGGAAGCCAGGACGTAGAACTCTACCTCTATGGTCAGATTGCTGAAGAGCCGTGGAGAGAGAACGACAAGAGCGCGAAGGAATTCGCAGACGATCTCGCGGCGTGCGGAGGGAAGAATATCATGCTCCGTATCAATAGCCCGGGTGGCGACATTTTCGCAGCACAGGCTATTTACAACGTGCTGAAGGCATATCCAGGCAAGGTGACGGCTCACATAGACGGGATCTGCGCGAGTGCAGCCACGGTCGTGGCATGCGGCGCGGGTAAAGTCGTCATGCCGAAAAATGCCCTGTACATGATTCACAATCCTATGGCCTGCGTATTCGACATGCTGGATGCAGAAGCACTCAATAAAATGGCGAATACATTGGCGAAGGTCAAAGAGACGGTAGTCAACGTATACAAGGACCGCGCCGGGGGCAAGATGAGCGTGGATGAAATCATTCGTTTCATGGATGAGGAAACGTGGATGAGCGCCGAAGAAGCGCTCGACAAGGGACTCATTGATGAAATCGATGATTATGCCATCGATGCCCAGATGAAGAGCGGCCTCGTAGTGGTAAATTCTATTTCCATGCCCGTGAAGGATCGGGATGCCGAAAAGATCCGGCGGGTGATGAAGACCGAAGAAAGGAAGAAAACAACCGAAATGAATGACAGTGATCTGATTTCTAAAATCAAGGCGCTCCTCGGGGACAAGCCGAAAGCGCCGAAAGAAGAACCAAAAGAAGACATTAAGGCAACGGCTGAACGCCAGCGTATCACCGCACTCGAAGCACTCGCAGGCGAAGAGGTAAATCCCTACGTGGATGCCGTCATCGCATCCTGCAAGGGCGTCCCCGGCATGACTGCAGAAGCGGCAAAGCCGATCGTGGATGCAGTGAAGGCTGTTCACGTAGAGCCGAAGGAAGACACCAAGCTGGCGGCTATCCGCGACCTGATCGAGGACAATATGCAGTCCGGCGCATCTTCCGTCAAGGCGGTGCCGCAGATGTCGGCAGCTGATACAGAAAAGGCGAAGAACCAGGCGGCAGTGACGGATATCGTTGCCCGCATTAACAAATACAGGGGGTTAAAATAATGGCACTCAGAGAAAAAGAAACCATGGAATTTGACGGCCTGCTGGCAGGTGGTATCACTGCCTTCACAAAGAATGTAGCCATCACTGCGGGCACCGCCATGAAGCGCGGAACACTGATGACCGTGACGGATGGAACCGCAGCCGCGACCGCGAAGGACGGCGCGGCTGACTCCATCCTCGCCAATGACGTGGATGATAAAGCGACGGTAGCAACAGTCTACATTACCGGCCGCTTTCATAGAGAAAAAGTGATCGCGGCAGAAGGTGATACCGTAGACGTACACGAAGAAGAACTTCGCGGCAAGGGCATTCTCTTCGCCGCTCTGAAATGAGGAGGACAAAACAATGGCTATTGATTACACAGAAACCCTGCAGATGATGGAAGCGGTAGAGCGAGCTACACCGCCAGCCGCCTTCCTGCTCGATACCTTCTTCCCGCGCATGCCGGCAACGGCCACTACCTCGAAGATCTCAGTACAATTCAGAAAAGCGGCACGCCGCCTTGCGCCATTCATTGTGCGTGGAGCGAAAGGCATTGACATGAAGCGTGATCCCATTCAGGAGGAAACCTATGCACCGCCGATGATGGCAGCGCGCCGTGTACTCGATCCGGATATTATCGCGCAGCGCGGGTTTGGTGAAGGTTTCTACTCCACCAAGACTCCGGCGGAACGCGCCGCCGATCTGCAGGCGCAGGATCTTGCCGACCTGCAGGCGGACATCATCAACCGCAAGAACAAAATGGCTGCCGACATCCTGACCACGGGCAAGTGCGATATCATCGGTCTGGCAGACGACGGGAAGAAAGAACTGATCGACACCGTGGACTATGGTTTCGACCAGAAGCTTATCCCGACAACCAAGTGGGATCAGGCGGGCGCGACCATCTACTCGGATATCAAGGGCATGTCCGAAATGATCCAGCAGAATGCCGGACAGATCCCAACCGCGATGATCATCGGCCGTCATGTATTCGACTACATGCTGAACAACGATGAGATCATGAAGTGGCTCGCTGTACCGTCTCGCGATAATCTCGGTCTTATGTCCATTGCGCCGCGCATCGTATCTCCACAGGTCACTCGTGTCGGTCTTATTCAGGCGCTGAACCTTGAAATCTACACCTATGGCGAAACATACGTGGATGACGATGGCGTGCAGAAGCCGTTTATCGGCGATGATGATGTCATCATCGGCATCACCGGTCGTGGTCGTCAGCTTCACGGGGCCGTCACTCTTGTCAACGAAGCGGGCACTGGGTATGATACTTTCGTTTCTCCGTACGTACCGTACAAATTCGGCAATAAGGAAGACCAGACCGTTGCCCTCACCATGTTCTCTCGCGCCGTGCTGGCACCAGAATGCGTCAGTGATTGGGCGATTATCAAAGCCAAGGGCGAATAAGGAGGCAGTATGTTCATTCTCGTGAAACGGAACTGTCTCTCAGCCCATGGAAAGATTTTCCGCCGCGGTGAAGTGGTCGAGCTGGATGACGAGACAGGCAAGGCACTCCTTGCATCCGAAGACTACACAGAAGTCGTGCTGCAGGAAAGCGAAGCAGAAAAAGCCGCTGAAGAACCCGCTGAAGAACCCGCAAAAACACCCGTGAAAGCACCAGCAAGGGGGAAGGGGAAAACGACGAAGGGCAAAGGCGCAGTGGCCAAGAAGGCGGAAAGCGAGGATGCACTTCCCGCCCCAGATGTAGAAGGCACTGTCGAAGGTTGATTTCTTTCAAAGAACAGGTCGAGAAGGACAACGGAGGCACTTTCTTGAACCTGTCGGAATTTGGGGAAGAGCATAGGTTGAACGATACACTCTGCACATGCATCCTGCAGGGGGACACCATTCAGCAGGCCTTGTCCATCGGGGAAGGCATCAGCAAGACCTATCCCACCATCTACGGCGCGGATCTGACAGTCAATGTAAAAGCATCTGACCTCGAAGAAGAGACACCCGTCTACGGGCAGCTGTTCACGGTGGATGAGGAAATTTACATCGTGCAGAGCGTGAAGGAGGATATGGGCATGCTGACCATCGGACTGGTGGCGAATGAACGATGATTACCATTTCATTTGACCAAAAGCGCATCGAGCGCGCCAAGACCATGCTCGCCCTTGCTCCGAAAGAAGCGGACCGTGCAGCCGCCGCTGCCATCAACCGCACGCTGACACACGTGCCGAAGGAAATGGCGAAGACTGTGCGAGAGAAATACATCGTCCGTGCGGGAAGCGTCAAGAAAAGCCTTCGGAAGAACCGGGCGAGCGCAGGGAAGCTCGCGGGGGAAATCATTTCTACGGGCAAGACCATGCCGCTCACCTCTTTCAAAATCGGAGGTGGGCGGCGCGGCCCCATGCGCGTGAAAGTACTCCGCCGCGGGAGCCCAAAGCCCGTCAAGGGGCTATTTGCCCGGCCGTTCCCGAAAGGATACGTCGGTCCCATGAAACGTGTGGGCGGCGCGAGGTATCCGCTGAAGACTCCGGCGGGCCCCAGCATCCCGCAGATGGTCGGGAATGATGAAATCTTCTCCAAGTGGGGCGACGAAGCGGAGGAGTTCCTGAATAAGCGCTTCACGCATGAAATCGATTTTCGCTTTTCTAAGTTGTTTGGTTAGGAGGCAGCATGACACCGATAGAAGCCATGGAGAACGTCGCCGCGCGCATCCGAGACGTGGTGAAAGAGTACAGCACACATCAGAGGTGGGGCACGATCCCTGTCTCTGTCTATGCGGGCTATCCGCCCTTTTCCACGAAACCGGAGCAGAGAGAATCCTACATCTACTGTTATGCGGTCAAGGTGCATGATACCGGAGACCGTTACAGCCGGGTGGATATAGAGATCGGTTTCTCCATTTTCGATGAGGACCCGAAAGAGGGCTGCCTCTCCCTGTACAATCTGATGGAACACGTGCGGCAGGCGCTTCTTACCAAGCGCACGTTGGGCAAAAGGAGCCGTCTGCTGTTTCCACTGGAAGGGGAAATCGTAGATCCGCAGCCGTTCCCGCAGTGGCAGGGACGGCTGACCGTTTCCTATACCATTGCACAGCCTGAAGAGGAGGTGGACTTCTGAATGGAAGCATCAAAGCAGACGATCTACGTCGGGCCGTCGCTCTCTGGCTCGCGGCTGGCACATGCCACCACGTTCATCGGGGGATACCCCGCGCACGTGCAGAATATTCTGGACGAGCACCCATGGATGATTCATTTATTCGTGCCGGTGACTGAGTATGCGGAAAGCATGAAAAAGCTGACGAAGAAAGGCACCGCGCTTTATATTTTTGCAAATCGATGCAAGGAGGTTTAAACATGGCATACAAACATGGCGTATATACTGGCGAAATTCCTACCAGTATCATCCCGCCAGTGGAAACCGATGCAGGCCTGCCCGTCATTTTCGGAACGGCGCCCCTGCACCTGGCGTCCGATCCGGCGAAAGCGAACCGCCCCGTCCTATGCTATTCCTATGCAGAGGCAGTGGCAGCCTTCGGCTATTCGGATGACTGGAAAGACTACACCCTGTGTGAAGCGATCTACAGTCAGTTCGCCCTTTATAACCGCGCGCCGGTCGTGCTGGTGAACGTACTGGATCCAAAGAAGCACAAGAAAGACAAGAAGAACCAGTCGCTCACCTTTACAGACGGCGTGGCAGCCATCAAGGATGCGGTCCTTCTGGATACGCTCAAGCTGAAAGTGGCAGAGGCTGGCGAAGCGCTTGGCGAGAATGATTACACGGCAGCCTACGATGATAATGGCGTGCTGATCATCACCGCACTCGACACCGGAAAGTTGAAAGATGTGACTGCGGCATTCGCAGACTATACCTATCTCGACCCAAGCGCCGTGACTTCGGCGGACATCATCGGTGGTGTGGACAACGCAACGAACGAAAAGAAAGGCCTTGAAACCCTGAATCAAGTCTTCCCACTGACTCGCCTTGTGCCGGGGATCGTTATGGCGCCGGGATGGAGCCATGATCCGGCGGTCGAAGCCATCATGAAGGCGAAGGCAGGAAATATCAACGAACATTTCACCGCGCTCGTCCTGGCAGACATCCCGTGCGGCGAAGGCGGCGTCACCAAGTACGGAGACGTGCCGACGTGGAAGAATAACCACAACTACACCGGCGTGAACGAAGCCATCTGCTGGCCAATGGTGAAGCAGGGCGAGAAGATCTACCACATGTCTACCCAGCTTCTCGGCGTCATCAGCACCATCGACAGCACGGATGAAGATGGCGTGCCGTACCAGAGCCCATCAAACAAGTCCATGCAGATCGAGGGCTTGTGTTTGGAAGATGGCAGCGAAGTCGTCATGGAACCGGAGCAGGCCAACTACCTGAATGGGCAGGGTATCGTGACCGCGCTGAATTTCATCGGAGGATGGAAGGCGTGGGGGAACAATACCGCTTGTTATCCGGCGGATACGGACGCGAAAGACCGCTTCATCCCGCTGCGCCGCATGTTCAACTGGCACGCTGCGACCTTCATTCAGACCTATTGGCAGAAGGTGGATAATCCTACCAATCGTCGACTCATTGACAGCGTGATCGATTCTGAAAACATCCGTCTCAACGGCTTGGCTGCTAGAGAAGTCATTCTGGGTGGTCGCATTGCCTTCCTTGAAAGCGAAAACCCGAAGACCTCGCTCTTGGACGGCAAGGTCAAATTCCATACCTATTTCACCCCGCCGATCCCGGCAGAAGATATCGAGAACGTCATCGAACTCGATACCGACTACCTGGACAGCCTTTTCAAATGATAAGGGAGGGCACATATGCGAAACGTACCTGAAAACTTGATCAATTTCAGAGTATACGAGGACGGCGGCGCCTTCCTTGGTATCTCTGACGTCACATTGCCAAAGCTCTCTGCAATGACACAGACCATCAAAGGCGCGGGGCTTGCAGGTGAGCTCGAAGCACCGACAAGGGGGCACTATGGTTCCTGCGAAGCGGAGCTGAACTGGCGCACCATCGAGAAAGACCTGCTTCACCTGGCGGCGAATAAAGCACTTTCTCTCGATCTGCGCGGCGCAGGGCAGGGATATGACTCCGAAAGCGGCGAATACACCACGCGCAAAATCAAGATCCTGCTTCGCGGCCGCCCAAAAGAAGCTGATCTTGGTAAATTCGATGTAGGAGCGACCACGGACAGCAAGACCACGCTCGAATGCGACTACATCAAGATCGACATCGATGGGGAAACCAAGCTCGAACTGGACAAATATAATTTCATCTGCAACGTGGATGGCGTCGACTACTTGGAAGACGTGAGAGACGCGCTGGGAATGTAACAAAAAAGCCTCGCATATCGCGAGGTTTTCACATTTTGCTCTACAAGGAGGAATCATGGCTGTTACAGTCAAATTAAAGAAGGCAGTACACGTCAAAGGGAAAGAGACCACGACTGTGGTGCTCGATCTCGATAAACTTACCGGGAACGATCTCATTGCGGCGGAGTCTGAAGCGAGAGCGCTTAAAGCAGGAGAGGCGTCCGTATTTGCGTCCATGAAATTTCAGGCAGTCGTTGCCGCAAAAGCTATCGGATGTCCGGCGGATGATCTTTTTGAATTGAGTGCGAGCGATTTTAAGGCCGTGGTAGCGCCGGTGGTAAATTTTCTTATGGCGTAGTGGATAAAACCGCAGGAACACGCCCCATCAAAAAACTGGCGTTACAGATGGCAATGGCCACCTATACGCCAGTCGAGTTCTATTTATCTATACCGCTGTCTTTGCTTATTGAGTATGCAGAAATCACTGAAGAAATCTGTCAAGATAGGCAGTAGTTTTGTTATTCGGCTTTTTTCTGACTTCGCGAAGGAAGAGATACGTCGTATAGAGGAAGAATGCAATCCCGCCAAGCACACCAGCGGCGAAAAGATAATTCCCGATAAGCACCCACTCAGACTTTGGCATGCCGCAAAGCTGCATGATCAGGATCGGGATGAGAGGAAGCAATAAGCCAATGACGATGCAGGCAAAGAAATAAATAGCCAGCAGGATAGCGAAAAGCGGGAACGTGGCGCCGACCAGAAGGGCAACTAAAAAACGCATGAGCATTCACCTCGATTAGAGCTTTCAATCATTATCTGACATTATCTGAGCGCTGGCGTTTCGCTCTTTCTGCGGCTTCGCGAGCTTTTGCTTTGCGCAGCCCCTCCTTCCAGCCGCCGACGAGGCAGCACTTCACGTTGCAGCAGATGCGGCCAATAGGGTGGTGAAAAAGGAAGATAAAGAAAGCCCAAGTGCCAATCACACAGGTCCATCCATAAAAGGATAGGAACCATGTTGCGGTGATGGCGTAAGCAAACATGACAAGAAAAAAGATCAGTCCGAGACAGCCTAGCGTATCCACGAAAATCACCACTTTCTAGGCATGACAACCGCTGAAAATTCAAAACAGTCCAGTGATTTTCTTTGATTATATCACGAAAGGAGGGGGCTATGGCAGGGAAAGGATTTTCTTTTAATTTTACAATCAACGGGAACCTAGCAAACGGTTTTTCTGCAAGTTTCGGGGAAGCTTCGAGCAAAATCGGGAAATTGACATCCCAGATTAAAGAGTTTGGGAAAGTCGGGCAAGGCATCGACGGCAAGAAAATGGTCAAGAGCGCATTCGGCGGGATCCTGGCGACCGGCGGGGCAAAGATGATCGGCATGGCAAGAGGCATTGGTTCAGACTTGATGGAGACAAGCCAGGCGGCAATCGATTTCGAGAGCAGCATGGCGGATGTCAAAAAAGTGGTAGATTTCGACACGCCGCAGCAGTTCAAGGAAATGGGAAATGACATCCTGGAAATGACAAAGACCATCCCTATGGCCGCACAGGATTTAGCACAAATCGTAGCGGCTGGAGGGCAGTCGGGAATCGCGAGAGAAGACCTTACCGGTTTTGCCGAATCGGCGGCCAAGATGGGCGTCGCCTTTGATATTTCTGCAGGACAGGCCGGAGATATGATGGCAAAGTGGCGAACAGCTTTCAAAATGAACCAGACGGAAGTCGTCGACTTGGCAGATAAGATCAATTACTTGGGCAACACCACGGCAGCCAGTGCACCGCTGATTTCCGATGTTGTGACGCGCATTGGTCCATTAGGTGAAGTAGGAGGCGTCGCAGCCGGGGAAATCGCCGCGCTCGGCGCTTCGATGGTCGGCTCCGGCATCCAGTCAGATGTAGCAGCGACCGGCCTGAAGAATATGATCCTCGCACTGACGGCGGGCGAAAGCGCAACGAAGTCACAGGTCGGAGCATTGAACGAATTGGGGCTTAGTGCCGAAGATGTAGCCCAAGGAATGCAGGACAACGCAAAGGAAACTATCCTGAAGGTATTGGACGCGATTCGCGGGCTAGACAAAGTCAAGCAGGCGTCCGTATTAAGCGATCTCTTCGGAAAGGAATCGCTGGGGGCCATTGCACCGCTTTTGTCAAATCTGGATGGCGTGCAAGACAATTTAAATAAGGTGGCCGATTCGTCTAAGTATGCAGGAAGCATGGAGGGCGAATTTTCCGCGCGCTCGGAAACGACGGCCAACTCATTGCAACTTGCCAAGAACAATATGGAGGCGTTCAAGATCGCAATAGGAAACGGACTCATACCGGCCATGACGCCCATGATCTCCTTGCTGACGCAGGGGGTGAAATGGGTATCGGGAATCGCGCAGGAGTTCCCCGGTGCGGCATCCGTCCTTGGTACAGTAGCCGTCTCGATAGCTATATTTTGCGGGGCAGTCGGCGCACTTAGTACATTAGCCGGAACCGTGCAAACGGTCGCCACGTTTGTCCAGTGGGCAAAAGAAGCCGGACTTGCAACAAGAATTTGGACGGGGATTCAGTGGGCGTGGAACGCAGCCATGACAGCAAATCCCGTAGGCGTTGTTATTATGGGGATTGCGGCTTTAATTGCGATTGGTTATGTGCTTTACCAGAATTGGGACACCATCAGTTCTTTTGCTGCCACCATGTGGGAAGGCGGCAGACAGGCTATTGCTGACTTCTGCGGCACCATCAGCAATAAAGTGGCGGAGGTATGCGATTGGGTGCAGGGGAAATGGCAGGCTTTGAAAGACTTTCTCTCCCATCCTATCGACGCACTGGTCAATTACAATCAGAGCATAGGAAGCACCCCTGATGTGGCGACGAATGCGGCCGGCGGTATCTATAACCGGGGCTCTTTCCTGACGACATTCGCTGAAGATAGCCCGGAGGCAGCTATTCCGATCGACGGGAGCCGGCGTGCGCTGGGACTGTGGCAGGAGACAGGACGGCGTCTCGGGGCGTTGAATGCTTCAGGCATCGCGCCGCAAAAGAGTGGGACACGAAGCACCACCATCAATTTCGCCCCGCAGATCACGATTCAGGGCAACGCAGACAAGAGCACCATGGAGAGCGCGATGAAAGACGCCATGAGCGACCTGAGACGCATGCTCAAGGATATACAGAGAGACGAAAGGCGGCTTTCTTATGGCTAAGACATACCGCACTGTGCAGGGCGACATGTGGGACAGCATCGCGAAAACACTCTACGGCAGTGAGAGCGGCATGACAAGGCTCCTCGAAGCCAATGGGGACTATGCGGACATCGTCGTATTTCCGGCAGGCATCACGCTCGTGGTGCCAGACTGGGAAGTACCGAAGACCAGCCGCCTGCCGCCGTGGAGGCGTTCATGACGCCGCGTCAGGTCGTGCCCCTTGTGAAGTATGAAGGGACGGACATTTCCGAAGACCTCGCGCCGCACCTGAAGTCGATTTCCTTCACGGACAACATGTCCGGCTATGCGGATGACCTCACCATCAGGCTTGAAGACCGAAACAGTCTGTGGGAATCAGACTGGTTCCCTGACCGCGGAGCGACGCTTGATGTGTCCTATGTCACGCTGAACTGGAAAAACCTCGCGGACGGCCTGCAGATCATGGTGGCGGGACTCTTCGCTATCGACACAATAGAGGGCAGCGCGCCGCCGAGGGAAATCGAACTCAAAGCGACATCCATTCCGGAAAGCAACGAGCTTCGCGGCGTTGATCGCACACGTTCGTGGGAAAAGGCGGAGCTGAAGACCATCGCAAACGACGTGGCGACCGGCGCAGGGCTCTCGCTTGTCTATGACAGCGAGGAGAACCCGACACTGGACAGGGCAGAGCAGACGGAGCAGTCCGACCTCTCGTTCCTGCTGAAGCTCTGCGAGGACAATGGCCTCGCGCTGAAAATCACCAATGAGCAGGTTGTCATCTTCAATGAAACCGATTATGAGCAAGTAGAGCCCGCTGCCACGATCGTGAAGCCTGGCACGATCTACGAAGTTCAGGAAGGCATGGAGTACGTGCAGAACATTACAGGTTACCGGATGCACGCCGTGACAAGGGACATTTACAAAGCCTGTCACGTGAAGAACAGCGACAGCGACACCGGAGAGACCATCGAGGCAACGTTCGCTGATCCGGGAAAGACGGAGGGGAAGACACTCGAGGTCAAAGAGCAGGTGAAGACTGTTTCTGAAGCCGAAAAGCTCGCCAAGAAGCGCCTTCGCGAAAAGAACAAAGACGAATGGACGATGTCCGTCGACATGCCGGGAGATTTCCGCATGCTGGCAGCTACCACGGTAAATGTATTGGGTTTCGGGAAATTCGATGGGAAGTACATCATTACATCGGCGAAGCATCAGATTTCCGGCGGCTACACCACCAGCATAGAAATGAGGAGGTGTCTCAATGAATACTAACCAGCTGAAGAACCTGATCCGCGTCGGAAAAGTATCCTCCGTGAACGGAAAGACATGCCGTGCGCGGGTTACATTTCCCGACAAAGACGACCTCGTAAGTGATGAACTGGCGGTGCTGCAGATCGGGGCAAACGGGACGGAAGGATACTGGGTGCCTGAAGTCAATACGCAGGTACTCTGCCTCTTCCTGCCGAATGCATCCGGGAACGGGCTCAATGCCGGATTCATCCTAGGCGCATACTACTCGAAGGCAAAGCCGCCGCCCGAGGAGAACGCCAACGTGAGGGCAATCCATTTTCCTGACGGGAGCCTCATCAAGTGGGATGGCGGCGCTATCACCATCAAGGCCGCGAGTGCCATCAAGATCGAAGCTCCGCGGGTAGATATCAACTAAGGAGGAGCTATGCCGGCTGCACACAGACTAGGAGATAATGACACCGGGCACGATGCCTGCCCGCCCACAGCGCTTTCTTCTGCCAGTGGCGATGTATTCATCAACGGCAAGGGCGCAGGGCGCGTGGGGGACACCTACGCGCCGCACGGGTGCAAGGCGCACCCATCGCATGCGGGGGCCGTCGCCAGCGGGAGCAGCACCGTCTTCATTAATGGGCGCCCCGCTGCTCGTGTAAGCGACCCCGTCACGTGCGGCGGTTCGGCAGCGGCGGGCTCATCCGATGTTTTCATAGGAGGGTGATATGTTCGTAGGATTTTTGGGGACCATCCCCTTCGTCGCTTCGCGTGGTTACGTCCGTACATTCGACGACTACAAACGTCAAGGAGAAGCCAGGTGGGCGGAGCATGAAATCCTGGGAGAGAAACCGCTTTCGGAATTTTTGGGAGAAAATCTGGAGGAGATTTCCTTCACCATGCTCTTCCGAAAAGATCAGGGCGTAAACCCGCAGAGTGAAGTCAACACCCTGAAAGAGCTTCGGGATGGCGGCACGCCCGTGCCGCTGGTACTAGGGTTCAAAGTCATCGGAGACGGTTTGTGGACCGTGCGAGGGCTATCCTATAGCGTTGATTTCTGGGATAAGTGGGGACACCCACAGGCCATCACTGCGAATGTCTCCCTGAAGGAATATTCAGACGGAAAGACTACGCTGAAAGAAGCGTTCAAGGGGGTGATTGGTTTATGAATTACTCCATCGGAATCGTGAATATTGTAGATTTCTCACCGCAGGATGAAATCACGGAAATTCTGCAGAACGTGCGGCCGTTTTATCACGGAATGATCAATCTGAACACGTTTTTTCAGATGACATTGGGCAAAAATGTGATTGAGGACACTGCCGAGGGTGACGAGGTCGTCAAGCTGAAAAACGGCTATCTCACCTTTGTCTGTGGACCAGCGGATGTGACGGAGAGTGCTCGGTCACTTCTGTCACTGCAGGAAACCTGCAAGGAGAACGGCGCAGAGCTGTACTTTGTGCTGACACCGCAGAAAATCAGTAAATACGACCCGGAGCTGCCCATCGGTGTGCAGGATAATTATAACCCGATGGCGGATGCCTTTCTGGCTCAGTTGGGTGGACAGGTGCACTGTACAGACCTTCGGCAGGTCATCCACGAGAATGGTATAAACCAATACAACTTCTTCTTTAAGACCGACCACCATTGGACACCGGAAGGAGCGTTCTGGTGCTGGGGACAGGTGGCGCAAATCCTTAAGAGCGAGTATGGCTTTGTGTTTGACGACGCCATCACCGATCTGAACAACTACACAGTGACCACCTATCCGAATTGTTTTTTGGGCAGTCAGGGCAAGCGCGTCGGCACGGTGTACGCTGGGTTGGATGACTTCTCGGTCATCACACCAAACTATGCCGCAGATTTTACGCTGACAGTCCCGGATAAGGGCATAGACCGCAGCGGCGACTATGTCAACACGCTGCTTGTGCCCGAAATGTTCGAAAAGAAAGACCTGTACACTGACAACCCCTACGCGGGCTACATTGGCGGCGATTATGGCCTTTGCCATATCGTGAATCACCAGCCGCCGAATGACAAGCGGG
>OHBM01000211.1_pt1 | contig 47168 bp, 46 predicted proteins | sample 1577251 | NCBI WGS metagenome assembly OHBM01 (sample SAMEA3541557, study PRJEB24748) | human gut metagenome | biome: human gut; feature: human-associated habitat; material: faeces | place: China | collected 2012 | reverse complement strand
TGACAAATGCTTTTCATCTAACAGCTCCTGAAATCGCCAACCTTTACAAGAACAGATGGCAGATAGAGCTGTTCTTCAAATGGCTAAAGCAGCACCTCAAGATCAAGAAGTTTTGGGGTACTACAGAGAATGCTGTGAGAATCCAAATCTCATCGGCAATCATAGCCTATTGCCTTGTTGCTATCGTACAACATGATTTGCAACTTAAGCGATCAACTTATGAGGTTCTTCAGATTCTAAGCATTTCTCTTATGGATAAGACACCACTCGTAGATCTCTTCGAAAGGACTGATTTCAATAATGTCAAAGAACTCGATTGTCCCCTCTTTCCGGGGTTATTTGATTAATATTTAACTGGTCCCGATTTTAACGGGACACTAATGACACTATACCATTTTTACATTCGTATATGGAGGTCAAGATAGATAAAATCTTGCGTGCTCCGTCTCCCATCATATTTATAGGGATACGCTTATCCAGACCGATATCCACCAAAACCTCATTTTGCGAAAGAACAAAATCCTTGATATTTGGTTCTATGAGTCGCAATGCGTTAACGATGAACGCCTCGTCCTTGTTCTTTATTACGTCTACAAGTCCGTCAATGGAAGTCGTAAAGTCGAACTTCGGATTAAGGTATCTACATGTGAGTTTCTCCTTATAATGTGCAGGCATCTTTATTCGTTGCTCCAGAGAGTTGTTAGAAGAATGCGACAATATTATTGAAGACTCGTAAGCATGCTCGTCAACCTTATACTTTAATACCAAACCATACTTATTGTCAGGATCGGTAGAAGCCACATTGTTGTTTTCGCCCAGAAGGTTCACCTTGCTTGAAGACGACTCAACAACAGATATTTGCAACTCTCTTGTTTCGTCATTCTCAGCCTTTATTACGATAGGGTTGCTCATGTCAAGAGAATAGAAGTCCAGCTTCATATCAGAAGGTTCCAATCGACGATAGTTGCGTATGATGTTAACATTAAGAGGCAACTTCGGATTAGATATACCTGATATGAGAAAAATGGCATCCAAAAGTGACGACTTGCCACAGTTGTTCTTTCCGAAGAAAAGATTTATCTGTTTCAAGCCTTCTATTTTCGAGTGTTTTATACCACGTAATCTATTTATTTCAATATTATGAAACATTGCTTTAGTAATTTAAAATGACGAAATAATGGCACATCGTGTGCAACGATGTCCGATTGCTCCTTGACCGTTGTTAACGATCGAAACGCATTCAAAAATAATAAAAAAAAGGCAATGTGGTTGTGCAGATAGACTAAACGACTATATATTTAACGTTTGTTATCACAATTCTTTACAACCTCCACTAAACTCTTTTCATTTATATAATACATTAATTGTGTTAATGAGCAGTTTGCCCTCCGGCAGTGCGGCAAGCTCCGCCTTGCTACCAAGTATATTTAAGTTTTTTAATCGAAACATCAATCTTGAAATGTATTAATAATGTAGTTATAATAGCCCTTCGGATTCTTCTTTGCCTCCTCTGCTTTTCTGTAGTTGAGCTTGTGTATGCTCACATGCTCTATCAGCTCCTGCCAGTCGTTCTCGCGATATGTACGTCCCAAGGCGTTGCCGAGAAGCAGACTGTGGAAACTGTTCTCGCGGGGCATCCTTGCCGCAACCTTGGGGAACGCCTGCAGAGTCAAACCCAAGAACAGATGGAAGATATAGTAGTTGACAAGACAGTCGAAATCCTTCCAATACGCCAGAAGCATATCGAGAATGTTCGATACCACAACATTCTCCGGCACAGCGGCAATAAACCAGTTCGACAGTCCTACAGGCTCCTTCTTGCCACGCTCGAAGTAGCGGAATATGGTCAGTTCGCTCGTCATGATGCTCTCCCATCTCGCCTTCAGTTTCTCGTCTTCGAACCCGGAGCAAAACACCGTTGCGTCCATCCAGACTCCGCCATACTTCTTCAACACCGCCAGTCTTATCAGGTCGCTGAACGCAGCCGGTGGCATCTGTCCGTTTCTATATTTTTTCACGACATATTCTGGCAGCTCCACCCATTGCCGATAGTTATTCAAGTCGAGCACTCTGAACTCATAACCGCCCATGTGCTTCTTTTGCGAAGCCAAGCACGCCTTCACAAGTTCCGGTGCATTCTCCACGCCCTGCAGCCAAGCCGACCAAACTATCTTTGGTACAGCCGGTTCGCCCCTACTCTCTGCTTCCGTTCTCTGGTGTCTGTCCTTATTTTCCTTCAAGATATGGCTGTATCGCCTTACAAGAATCTCGTCCACCCTCTTTGTTATTGCGGGATAAGCCGACTTCAGCGACCTGCCACTCACGACACAACTCGCCAAAGCCTTCACGCCTGTCCACAACACTCCCATACGGGCGTATTGCCACACCAGTCGCCATCCGCCGAACTGCCTCAAGCGTGTCCTCAACTTGTCAAAGTCTTTCATAGCCAGTTAGCGTATATCTCGTTCAGATGTTCTATGTATTTCTTCGGACTGAATTTGTCGAAGATAGTCTTTCTTGCCTCATTACCCAACTTTCTCAGCAACGCCCTGTTCTCGTCCATCCGCTTCACGGCTGTCACTATAGAGTCGCTGTCATGGTCTTTGATAAACACGCCGTTCTCGCCGTCCTTCACCACCTGCGGAATGCTACCCACCGGCGTAACGATAGGCGCCGTGCCGTAGCTCATGGTCTCCAGCAGCGACATCGGCAAGCCTTCGAAATATGTCGGAAGCACAAAGGCGTCCAGACTTCTCAGAAAGTCGCACTTCGTCTTGCCCGACACCAGTCCTGCATACTCAAAGTTGTCGCCGAGCCTCTCCTCGAACAGCAGCAGATACTCGCCTTCCGTCTGTTCCTTTCCTGCTATCACGAGCTTGTACGCCACGCCTTCCTTCTTCAGCTGCTGACAAGCGACGAGCAGTTCCGTCATTCCCTTGTTCGGCTCGATGCGTCCCAGATAACCGATGCGCAACGGCTCCGATTCGACAAAAGCGTTGTTCTCTTGCGCATAGGCTTCCGCATCGCTCAGGTCCACACAGTTAGGGAGCACCGCTACACGCTTTGCTCCGAATCGCTTCTGCAGAATGTCCTTCTCCATATCGCTCAGCACGATGAACGGCACGTTCTGTCCGAACACCCACCGCATGATGCGCAGCAGGTAGCCCGGTATATGCGGCGCCGTCAGGAACAAGCCGCCGTGCACATGCACCACCATCTTCCTCCCCTGCTTCCACGCATACCTCATGAACCACGGATCGCGCAGCAGCGAAGCCTTCGAGAGCGGAAAGTTATAGTGGACGATGGCATCCGGATGCTCCGCAAGCATCCTCTTCCATTCGCCGTACTTTCTCATCAAAGCCGGCACACGATGCCATCCTCCCCTCTCCTTGTCCTTCTTTCCCAGTTCGAAGTGCAGGTAGCGCTGTCCGCCGTTGTTGCTGATGATGAACTGCGCAACAGACGATATGCCGCTCACATTCTCATTGGGGTTCAAGGACGGGGCTGTTATAATAATTTCCATACTATACGTTCAGTTCTGTTTATCAAGCTTGCGCTCGTGTTCCTCAATCTGTTCTGGGGTGAAGCGCATCTTCAGCAGCTTTGCCGGCACACCGCCGATAATGCTATACGGTGCGAACGACTTCGTCACCACAGCCCCTGCTGCCACCACCGATCCGCGTCCTATCGTCACGCCCTTCAGTATCGTTACATTGGCGCCGCACCACACGTCGTCCTCTATCGTCACGGGCTGGTCGTACTGGTTCTCACCATTCACGAACTTCTCTTCTACCGTGACATCAGCGATGTACTTACCAAGCACGTCTATGCGGTGGTCGCCCGTGATAATCGTCGGGTGCGGACCGAAGAGCACCTTCTTGCCTATGGTGCACGGCGCATCGGTGCAGTAGATCGTACTGCCCTTCGGTATCGACGTGCCGTCGCCTACCGAAAGGTTCCACAATCCCTTTATGTCCGACGACATCGGACGCAGATACACGTCCTTCCCGCAATGCTTCATGCCGTGCTTCCACACCGGCGCCCACATCGCATCCCATAAATAAGACGGAAGCAAACTTATCTTTTGCAATATTCTCAACAACATATTCTATACCTTAATTTCTTATCCACAAATTTAGCGTGTATTATATTCCACAGTTCACCACAGGCGTTAGACATCTATTAGGGGGTGCACTTGTCTTAAGTGCACCATCATAGTAAAAACGACATCTTCCACAGAATCCGATAATTACGCAGCAAGTGAATCCGCTTTAATCCGCTTAATCCGTTTTAACATAACGAAGCAGCGTGTAAATCCGCCTAATCCGTTGTTATTTCCCTAAGCTGCGTGTTCAGTGTAAATCCGTGCCATCTGTGGGAGAACATTCGTGTTCTCCGCACAATCTTTAGCGTATCATTCGCTGTTGATTCTGCGCAGCAAGATGCCGGTTTGCATTCAAACAAAGCGCCAGGATCATGAAGTAGCCCATACCCTTACCCGAGAGATACGACGAATCGGCGGTACTTTCCAGTGCGAGAGCGAGGATAGTCATTAATGCCATACGGTAGTACACAAGATTTTGTATTCTGTTGCTTTCCCATAGTCGGCATTTCCAGAACCACAGGAAGAAGAACAGACCCACGATGCCGAACTCCGCCAGCGTCGGATAGAAGGCATCCGCCAAGAACATCGGGTTCTCAGGAGACAAGCCCCATATCTCATCCATATGATACTTAAAGTATAATGGTGAATACTCCTTAGCTGCCGCCGCCGTACCAAACGAACCGAGACCGCTGCCGAACGGAATATAATCGCGGAACATAATCGTCATACCCGTCTCATACGTCGCCGGACGCGCCATAGCCTCTGCATCCTCCTGGAAGCCCTCTACATAGTAAGCATTAAACTTTGTCCATGTGAAGAAGATAACCACAGCACCCAACGCCGCCACCTTAAGCAAGGTAGATACCGAGGTGTAATTGATTTTGCTCTTCACAAACACCACCAGAGCGATAAACACCACACACTCGCCGAAATACTTCGACTTTCCGGAAATCAAGCCCAGCAACATTATCAGTATAGCGAAATTTCTGTTACGCTTTGTCTGCTTCGAGAACAGATAATAAATCATAGCACAGCAAAGAGCAATCTGTCCCAACTGAGCTGAGGATTCCCCACCATACGGAGTCACTAATGATGGTTTTACCAAGAAAGTAATCAAGTATCCGAAGAACGACAGAAGCATCACCAGCTTTATGCGTCTCTTTTGTTTATTCGTGAACTCAGGCGCCATCATCCATGTAAGATAGAACACGGCGTATGGTCGCACCTGCTGCAATATATCAAGGAACACACCTCTTGGCGTAGTCACTTGTATAATAAGCGAATATGCAAGATAGAAAACCATCAAGAGGATGTAAATTGAAATCTCTGTTGTTCTCTGCTTGTCCTTCACCAGATAGCGACGCTTTTCTAACGCATATGTCAATAGGAGTACTGTTAAAATCTCATCACTCCAATCAAAATCAACCACATAAGTAAATGCGATACAAACTGGAAAATAAATAATCCAGAACCAAGTATAGAATTGAGAAATACTTTTCATCGTGTTTTATTCTTTAAGTTAATCAAAACCAACACCCATGATTCTGGTAGAATTCGTTTCAGCAACTCCTTCAGCGAGAATTTCTTGTCCACCCATGTTCCTGCATAATGGTGTATGGTGCGAGTGTTCTTCTCTACATGAATACGACCCGTCGTAACGTTTATTGGACAGAAATACTCTGCCGGATATATGTAGCAACCTGCAACTTCCTGAATACCAGCCACGTTCTTCAACCCATTATCGCGAAGCACCTTGGTTGCTATATGCACTACAGTAATCTGATTCCTCATCACCGCTTCATGCACAAAATGCTGCCCGTCGTAATAGTGCATCATTTTTTCTATTATCACGAGGCCGGGGTCTACCCCCAGGCCGAGGCCGGGGGCGACGCTCCCTTCGCTCGCGTCGCCCTTTGCAGGATTCGGGTCGGTCTCGAAACCCATAAAGTTGCCACGAGCGATGATGTCGTCAATAGGTCGTATCACCTCAACGTCCGTATCGAAGTAGATGCCACCGTACTTATGCAGAATCCAGAAGCGGGCATAGTCGCTCACGAAGGCGTACTTCTTCATGGCATACGCCTCTGCCGTATACGGAATGATATTAACATCGAAGTTATCCTCATTCCACTCCTTTATCTCATAATCTGGCAAATACTTCTTCCACGAAGCAATGCACTTCTGCGCCAGTTCGGGCAACGGATTGCGTCCGAACCAGCAGTAATGTATTATCTTTGGTATCATTTTAACTTTATTCTTTAAAACAAATCAGTTACGCAAAAAATCTCCCCTATCTCCCAGCATTCATGCAACCTACTGCATATCAGCCACGTAAAGTCTGGTAGATTTTCTTAAAAAGCCCGAATCCTCCAGCCTATCTTCCGTTCCGAAAGCGCAACTTCACAATCGTGGAAGTTTTTCCAATTAAAAAGTTTTATCCTTGATATATACATATAGCCTCTTTGTTTACATTTATACTGCGAAGATACACAATATTTTTGAATATTTCTAATTTATCTTAGATGTTTATGTACCGGCGTACATCGACAACACATCTTTCACAACGTGGTAAAGCTATTACCGCAGCGAGAAAACGTCATTCCCCCTATGAGGTAACAGCAGTTTTGCACCGCGGTAACAACTGTTTAGCATAGCAGTAACGATATGCACTGTATATCTGCTGATAATTACATGCCAGCAGCTGGAAGATATGTATCTGTGGCTGGTAGATAGGCTGGAAGATAACGGCCTTCTGCCAGTTATCTTCCAGCTTCTATCTCGTTGTGGCACAACTCGTTGTGCGCTCGCTGGAAGACATGGTAGATTTTTTCAACTATTTAATTGTTTAAATTCAAACTATCTGCAATCCATTTCATTGACATGTCTTTATAGGCTTCCAATCGCTCGGAAACACCTTCGTAAGAGATTGTTGTGAAATCAACATTTTCTGTAGCATCCACCAATCTATTCTCCAATCCCGCCACACCTAATATGGTTTTGGCTCTATCGTTATTGTTCTTTCTCAAAATAGTGTAGAAATTCTTCTGCATAATGAGAGAGAAAGAAGTAGCATGGAAAGAGTTGGTGACAACGCAGTCGGCATACATAATGTATCCTAAGAATTCTGCAGGAGAGAGCTCTGCTCGCAGTTCGCAGCTGTTGCGATGCAAAGGATTCTGCACTGCTCCGATGCGTATCACTTTCTTCCCCATCTGCTTGGCTATACGGTTGGCAAAGCCTAAGGCTTTCTGGTTGCCATCCAAGATGAACAACAGCACGTAGTCTTTATCACGAGGTTTTACGGAAATCTCCTCACACTTCTCTTTTGTAAGCAGCAATGAGGGATCGCATACGACAGAGCTGTCTTTTCCTAACTTTTCTTTCAAGAACGCTTGCATAGAAGTTTCTCGCACAGACAAACCATCAAAAGACTCGATGTATTTCTCGTATTCTGCCGCCACCTTGCCTTTAAAAAGGTCTAAGCGCCCCATACTAACGGCGTATGTAAAGAACTTTGCATGTCCCTTGGGCATCTGTCCAAGATATACCTTGTCTATACCTTCGTTTATGGCAGGGTTCCATATCTGATCGCTACCGAAGAACACAACATCGTAGTTCTGTGGAGCATCAGACACAGAAGAAACAACCGGAGACAATTGTATGTTGTTATCTAAAAACTCATCGAACTTACGAATGGTCTTGCGACGAGAGTTTACCAATGTAAGGCAAGAGATCAGATAACGCAACTTCGCAACGACTCCCTTGCAAAGGCTGAAATCTTTAGTTCTGAAGTACATGCGATATTTCTCTATAGCCTGAGGCCGATAGTCGACGACCTCCACATCATGCCCCATGCTCTTGAGGGCGGTGTACAACGACATACATTGTAACACAGCGCCATAGTTGAGCGCACGATGATATGTAAGTATTCCTATTTTCATAATCTACCAAACTTCTATTTCTAATCTTGGTTTTACATAAAGTTGATTGATAGCTTCTACGTAAGCTTCAAAGCTTTCATGGGCTTTGGGGTCCATCCACATATATCTGTTCAAGCCGAAAAGATATTGAGAAAGTTCGGGCTTGCCCAACGCTTTCATTATAAAACGGGTTTTGAAGTCAGCCTCATCGTCAGGCTTCAAAACACACGCAAAACACTTAGCTATAGTCCTCAATAGTTTTCCTTTAAGAGTTGGCTTGGCGATACTAAGCAGCGAAGTAGTTCCCAAGTTTCTTGCAGCCCCTGGTTGGTTCTCCTTACGCCATTCATGAACCATCATAGCCTCATCTTCTATTTCTTTCTTATTGCCAAGAGTTCTTTTCAGTCTGCAAGAAAGAATTACACCCTGCATTTCGCCACGCTTCAACGCTGAAGATCGGAATGTGAAGCCTAATTCTTCTGGCGAGAACGTACTTATAGTTCCATTGGCTAACAATATCGTTACATCCTTCAATTGCCTAACGATACTATGTCTCGATACTCCTGCGTTGCCATACACTCCACCGCCAATCGTACCTGGTAGGTCTATCATACATGCGTAGCCATCGATGCCATCCTTCACCATGCTCCGAACAATCTGCTTTACGCTTGCACCGCATTGACAAACCGTAAAGCCGTTCTCTTGATAAAAACGGTTCAGCAATCTGATAGAAATCAGATGCTTGATGGATGTGTTTGGTAGGATATAGACATTGGATGTGCTACCTACGACATGAAACTTTTCGTTTTTCCGGTATAACTCCCGACACAACTCGGTAAGCTCCTCCATTGTCTCGGGAAGATAGTAATTGGCGATAGTTCCTTGCGACGTGTCCTTATCGTATGTGTTGGCAAGCCAAGTGACAGAGTACGACTTTACATCTTTATATGTTTTCATTTCCAAGCAATATGATTCACTTGGATTTCAGAAAGAATTGTGCTATGACTTGAAGCGAAGTGAGGCTATCTGCTTACTATTCTACAAAATCGAGTACCTGTCCCAACGACAGACGTCTGCTTTTTGCAATTCTCATCTTCTCGGTTGGCATGCCGATGCCGATAAAACAGATAGGTATCTCAGCGGGTTTCATGCCAACAATCTTGCGAAGCTGTTTCTGCTTTTTAATGGAAAGATGAGCGTTCAGAGTGCAAGCGCATATATGATAGTAATGCAAAGCATAGAGCAGATTCATCGTGAAGATACCTCCATCCAAGTATGCGGATGTTCTGAAGTTGGCATCCCAATCGGTTTGATTGGAGGTGACTATCAGCATTTGTCCAATGCCTTCGCCGAATCCTCTGTTTCCATTCTGCAAGCCTACCACCTGCTGCTTCTTATCTCCAGATACGGCATACACTTTTATGCTCTGACGGTTGCAAGCGGAAGGAGATGTTCGGGCTAAATCGACAGCCTTTTCTATAAGCGCCTTATCTACTGATTCGCCCGTATACCAACGGCATGTGTGGCGACTTTGTGCAAATTCCTTGAAATCACAAGTAGGTTTGAATAATTCCTGTTCAGTTAATTCCTCGCAATCAACTTTACCAACGCCATTCTTTCCCCCCCGATTGATAGTATGCTCTAAACCGGCTACAACTTCTTTCGGCAGATCGTGACCACTTGTTTTATGTATTTGCAGATACTCGCGGAGGTCGTCTATGGCAAATTGCAGTTGCTCGTTGTCTGTACCGTACTTGTCCATGTATTTGTTGCACATCGACTCTACCAATTGCACAACTCCCAACCCGAAACCGTATCTTCGGTTAGGCATTGTGATGCCTTTTTCTATAATGTGACCTCCAACCAGCAAACGGTTCTCCAAGTCGTCACGGTTGCGGGTTAGCATTCCGTATTTAACGTCACGCACAAACCAGACGCAGTGGTTATAAAAAGTGTCGAAGAATGTCTTTAGAACATTAATCGCTTTATTTAGTATATGCATCATACTCTGTAACCTTTATTATTTAAATAATCCATAACATCTTTCATTCTTATCTCCCATGGCGCCATTTTTCTTGCTATCTCGCAATTACAATCGACCAAATTCTGATACTTATCCACGTTCTTCAGCACATCTGCCACCAAAGGAGACGCGTCGTTTCCATCCCAATCTATTACTGGGTTATAACCTATCAAGTCAATCAGCTCTTTAGGCGCTCTTCCAACCATAACGATGCGCGACAACATACACTCCCAATAGCGTTGGGTTAGGGTTTCAATGTCGCCAGCAGTTTCGGGATTCACATCGCATCGAGGCACAGTGATTGTAACTTTAGTGTCGGCAAGGGCAGCTCTAAACTCCTCATCTGTCTGAAAGGTTCTGACAAAGTTGCCAGTCTTCACATGATTGATACCAATGGGCAGCGAACTCTTAAAAAAGTTGCCGTCCTTTCTGCCAATCTCCAGCAAGTCAATGTTTCTATCCGTTAAGTCCTTTCCCTTTGAATACAATTCGGTCTTTATTCCTTCCGTGATGGTAAGTATATTCATCTCCGGAAACAGACTCCTGAAATGATCGGCTGTTTGTGAAGATGTAAAGACAGCTGTTTTTACTTCATGTTTCCTAAAGAAATTAGCGACACTCTCCACCTGCTTAGGCCAACAGTCCCAAATAAACGGAACAACCTCATGCAAAGCATAGTCGGGAAATGTGTCGAACTGTATACTATATCCGGAAACAAATCTCAGTCTTGCCACCTTCTTGCATTTAAACACCGAAGGCACCTCCAGCTTATACACCAAGCTATGAAGCCACTTTGGCGGATAGAACCCTTTCGCAGTCTTTCCCCCAAGTCTTTGCCAAGCCTCGAATGGGTAGTATTTGAAATTACTCGCACCTGTGTAGATATATGGCGGAATTGCTTTTATATTTTTCATTACATTATACTTTATTGTACTAATATCAAACTTAAGCAAATGAAAAAAAATTATTTCTTAACACAATATAATCTCTTTGCTAAAATTATTATCTTTGCACAAAAAATGAAAAAGGAAACAGCAGAACAACTAAAATGTAGAATAATTGATTATTTACTACAAAAACATCCAGACATGATTATCGGAAATGAGATAATGTTTGGAAGTAGCCGTAATGCCGTTGACTTACTTGCAATAACAGGCAATCAACTTATTGCCATAGAAATAAAATCACCCAATGACAATCTCAAAAGACTGTCAAACCAAATTGAAGAGTACTTAAAAGTTTATGACAAAATAATCATATTTTGCTCACAAGACAAAATTGATGAGACCCAAAGGCTCATCAAAGATAAGCCTATAGGTCTATGCTGCATCAGTGAAGACACCATTAAGGTCTTGATTAAGCCCAAAATAAACAACTCAACAAATAAAGAAGAAATGCTGGCATCAATACCGGTTTACTTTTTAAAAAAAACATTCAAATTGAACAGAAAATCGAATTCTGACGAAACCCGTCATCAGTTGTTTCGAAAATCAAAACAAATAATACATAGTTCTTTACTCAACTTTTACAGAGAAAAACTTTCAAAATCCTTTGACCTATACATGAAGGACAAAGGAGAGGTGTCGTGTATTGATGATATACCTATTCTGTCTTTAGAATCACAAATTCTTTAGACGCTCAAGTTGTTGCATAACATGAATATTCATTCTAACTGATATCCAAAAAGACGGGCTAGAAGAAGGAACAACTACATTTGCACACTGCTTAATCATAGACGTTCCCCACGTATTCAACTTATGTGGAAACCTATCGTCTTTCAATACTCTTTTTGCAACTTCCTGATAAGTAGAACTATACTTAGACTCTCCTTTGGGTCTTCTCTGCCGATAGTAAAAAATAGAATTCTCTAGTGGAACGTCTATTCTTGGTATCCAACCACGAGCCATAATGATGCCATCATTTCTTTTAGGATTTATAGAGCCATAGTCCCCATACACCACTGTATCATCGACCCCACAACAAGATTCAAAAACATCAACTTCCGATATTCTAAAAGTATCAGAAGCATCATTTCCTATTTCAGAGATGTTATTAGGAAAAGAAGTCCCGCATATGATTATATCATGCTTACAGGATAGCAAGTTGTGAATATTCCGAATGCGGGCTTTGCACTTTTCTGCAACATTGTTTTGCATAGCTTGAGCCATGTATCCACAATCTATAAGAATGTACATTTTTTTGTTTCCCAACTCTTTTTGGATAATATTTAAATCTTCATAGCAGTCTTCATTATCTATGGAACATCTATAGAGGACAACGTCAAATTCATCAAGTAATACTTGTATTTCTTTTTTGTAATTTTCTTCAAAATGCTCATCCTCATAGTTCGTAATCAAAGTGGGAACAATCTTCAAGAAGTTGTACTTTTGTTTTAATGATTTTAAGAACTCCACCCAACATTCATACCCATTATCATAATTATAAAAACGATCGGTTTCTGTACAAGAAAGTTCCTCATCACTAGTCACATCAAATGCTACCTGCTTTTTTCTCAGCTTAACTGCAAGTTTATCCAAACGTGATTCAAATGGATAAGAAACATTATTCTCTATCGTTTTTTTTCGACCCCTTGTTAATTCTATCAATGGCAAGACATCATCAAAGACTGTATCGTCCAAATTCTCCACAGCCTTGATTTCCGCTGCTCCCGTACGAACTATCAAAACATAAATTCTATCCATATTATCTAACTTTATAGCCCAGTTTCTCCACTTTATATTTCATTGCGGCAACAGACACACCAAACTTAGAAGCCAACTCTCCTAAATTTCGATTTCCTGATTTTATAAATTCAACAACTTTATCATCAGGCATAAGCAAAGCTGCAGCAAAATCATTAGCCATATATTCAAGAGAATCCATATTGTTACTTCTAAAGAAAGTAGAATCTTGAAACTCCGTATTTTTTTCTTTATGCAAAATATAATGCCCCAATTCATGAGCTAAGGTAAACCGCTGCCTATTAACATGCTGTTTACTATTAACAGTCATTATCCAAGTTCCATCTTTATAAGATAAAGAACCAGATAAATAATTATCCATTGGTTCCTTTTGTATTAAAATTGGAGAATTAGGCGACTGATTAGAAATCTCACGGATAAGTTGCTCTACCTCCAAAGCATCCCCGTGATATAACCCTTTGGCTTCTGCCAAATTCTTGATTTTATCAAGATCAGACAATAAAGTTGGCTCCTCAAACTTTTTTACAGTTTGAAATCTTTTTCCTCTTGTTCCCATATATTAATTATCAACAACTGTTCTATTTGTAAGATCTTCATTCAACTCATATAACGTATTTATATCGTCTTTTAATTTATCTATATCTGTTTTTAGATTGATTGCTTCATCTTTCGACATCCCCCAATCTTCCACCTCACTAATTAATTGATTTATAATTACGCCTCGTAATTTTACAGAATCCGACAATTTATCTTTAACAACTATTTCCAATCGTTCCTCCAATCCTTGTTTTTTTTCTTCCAACTCTTTTTTGAATTTTTCATTCAAAGCATAATATCCAAAAATACTAAAAAGAATAAACAAGCCAACTAAAACACTAACCAAAGTATTATAGTAACCTGTAATATTCGAGGCGAATTCAGAAGTTGTCAGTATCTTACCTTGTTCACATAGACTACGCAAATCATTATTTGGCAAATTTGTCTGAGAAACATTGTCGTCTTTTAATATTAGATGTCTTGCTGAATCCAATTTCACATCTGCTTTTTTTATATATAAGTTTCCATCAACGACATAAGACGGCGATGCGATAAAGGTATTTTCACCTTTAAAAGGACTATGACAGCCATGTAAAAAAAGACAGAACATCCCAACAACCACTATCAATACTAAAATTTCAAAAATTCGAAACTTAACCATTATTTTTCCGATATAAATAAAACAAACTTCAACTAAAAGTCAAATAAAAAAATAAGTTTAATCATGCTTTTTTCAAGCATTTTATAACCCTGCACGGGTTTCCTACAGCCACGCAATCTGCAGGAATACTCTTTGTCACTACGCTACCAGCACCAATGATGCTTCGTGCACCGATCGTGACACCTTTAAGGATGATGCAGTGAGCACCCACCCACGCGTCGTCCTCAATCACTATCGGTGCAGACTTTGTCCCTTCGTTTGAAGTACGGCGTGCCATATAATCCATAGGATGAGCATCGGTGTCGGTTATCAAGACGCAGGCTCCAATCTTTACATTGTCACCAATCGCAACGCTGTCGTGAACCCAGATGCGTGCGCTGCTCATACCAACGTTATTGCCAATGCTAAGCTCTGCACCTGACTCTACGTACACAGCACCTTGCAGATTGCTCGTCATCGGATTCACCGCATCACCTGAGGAGAAGTAAAAGTTATCTCCTATTGAAATCCTTGCCCCCCCCAATTAGCCACGACACTTTGCCGGGAATTTGGAGATTCTTGCCGAACACAACGCCATGCGCCTTTAATATCATGCGGTTGATACGAGGGTATAGCTTGATGCGAAGGGTTGCGGGAAGGTTTAGGAATTTTATGATAAATGCTCGCATGTACATATTTGAATAATATATTTTGCGATGGTTTTCATTACGCCTATTTATTATACATCGTAATCTCATCGTAGATTTTCAATAGATTTTCTACGATAGCCTGCTTATCGTGACGAACCAATGCAACCTCTCTTGCAGCTTTACCCATAGAGATATTCTCTTCCTGGTTTTCTATCAATCGCTTGATATAATAAGCAGCCATATATGGATCTGTTACGGGATAAAGAAAACCAGTCTTGCCATGCTCTACCATAGAATCAGTGCCACCAACCCTGCTTGCTACAACAGGAACACCTACAAGCTGAGCTTCACCAACAGAATTTGGACTATTTTCTATGTAAGAGGAATGGAAATACAAGGTACTATTAACCAAGGCATCACGTAACTGTTCTGCGGAAGCAACTCCATTAAGATTAACATTCAGATTCTCATGCTTCAATCCTGTATGCTTCTCCATAAATTCCGGCTGTACATTGCCGTAAACATTCCATTCGAAGTCCATTCCAATTTCGTTCTTCAGAATGTTGGCAACCTTTAGGATGACATCATATCCCTTATAAGTAGGGAATGAAATCGTTGTACTGATAACAGGGCGGTCTTTGGGCATTTGGCGGTCTTTCTTCTCATAGAAGACATTACGAAGGATCTCTCCGCCATAATGATACATTGCTTCGGGGTTCAATACAGCCAACGCCTGTCTGTCCCAATCTGTTCGACCTATCACGTGAAGTACAGCTTTCAGTATGGCTTTCTCACGGTGAACGCTGCGATGCCAATAAGCCAAGTATTGATAGTTGTGATACTTGCCTTTCAGCCCCTTTCCACTCATATAATACTGCCATTTAGAAACCGACGGTGGAAGGTATATATATATAGAGAGAGAGAGGAGTCCCTGAATATGAAGTACAGTCGGAATATCACCAGTTACTCTCGCTGCGAGGTCTTGATACAACTCCGATCCAAAAACATGAACAACATCAGGTTTGAAGTCTTCTATGATGTTTCTGAACTTTTCCTCATAGTAAGGCCAAAGAATTTCGTCGCGAGTGACGTCATTGATTTTCCACAAGTCGATGATTTTGTCTTTCTTCGACTTCGTGTGATTCGGCACAGGATAGTACGTCACACCATTTTGAATAACCTTTTGTGGCTCACCATCCTTACAGAATGCAATAGCTAAGGTTATATCATTAGTTTTCATCAACTCCTTCTGCACGGAAGCAACCCAGCCTCCACCATTATATCCACCTCCACAACTATTGTTTGGCACATATAGTCCGGAGTTACCTATCCATAATATTCTCATTTTATTGTTGTTTCTTTAAAAATTTAGCAAGCCAATTCAAAAGTTTATACATCAATAGCCAATCATATCGCTTATACATTTTAGCATAATGCTTTTTCCCGTATTCGGGATAAAGTTCTCGCTCCTCTAAGAAGGTACGATATACACACATCTTACGCCAAAAGCCTCCTTTAGAGAAATCTAAATAAGCGAAATAGTCTTCCATAACATTCTTACGTGGGCGACTTGCCTCAGCAAAATTACGATTAAAAAGCAAGGTTGGTGTCTTTAACGAATACACCTTTGCACAAGATAATTGTCTAATCAACAGTTCAGCATCTTCAAATCTGCGAATCCGTTCATCATACATATTCTTGAGAAAGAATGACCGACGAAATGCAGAACTACCATTGCCTGGCAAAATCCTGCTAAAGAAACATTCTTTTAGCGGATTCTTAATATATCCTTTTAAAGGATGGTATGCCAAGATTTTATTATCACCCATTAATATATATTTATTGGCATCAAAAATGTCGATATTTGGATGAGCAAGAATAGCTTTGGCAAAACTTTTCAAAGCATTTGGTAACAACTCATCATCTGCATCCAAAAAAACAATCCAATCTCCTTTAGCCGCTTTTGCTCCGGTGTTTCTGGCAGCACCAGGTCCACCATTTTTTTGACTAACAAGTCTTACTCTTGTATCATTTATCTTTTTTACTTGTTCTACACTATTGTCCGTAGACCCATCATCTACCACAACAATCTCAAATTCACAGTCTTTTTGCCGTAAAACACTATGCAAAGACTGTTCAATTGTTTTTTCCTTATTGTATAAAGGAATCACAACAGATATTAATAAATTATTCATAATCAGTTTCTCTTACCTAATAAAAACAATGAAAGCACCTTATTCTTGCTCACAAATAAATACGCAAGATAAGATAAAAAACAATGTATAATAGGAAACAATAAGTACAATACAATTAATAGAACTTCATTATTAATATCTATATGACTCATTCTATAGATGGTTTCAACCAACGTAATAATAAACATGTGGAAAGCAAATATAAAGAATGAACTTTTTGATAAGCGTTCATCAATTTTTACCTTCATTGCCAATTTCATTGAAACAATGACTATCATTGTTACACCGATTAATACAGTTATTGGTAAAATGGAATGGTGGAAAATATTTAGAAATCCTATTATGAGGAAAAGCCAGATACCAAACCAGCATAATAACTTCGAAATTTCTATAGCTTTTGTTCTCTGCTTTTGTATAAATAATTGTAGGTATCCTCCGATAGAGAAAAATACCAATCCGCGAATATCTAATTCATCAAATGGCATAACAACAAATAACGCAACTAACAAAAGTATGTACCACCCCGCTAAACGCTTTAATAGAATGTAAATAACGGGGGATGCTATAACTAACAAAATGAGATCTCTAACGTACCAAAATGGAGTATGGACAAGTACGTACATCATCGTCAGTTCGTTGTGCCAATTGATATATCCTGTATCAGTAAGTCCAAAATTAAAAAATATTTTTGGTGAAATTTTTGATAATATAATGTGTATTCCAGAATAGAAACTTTCTCCATGTCGCATCGATTGAAGCAATCCAAAAGTTTCATTATATATAAATCTCAGTATATTCCATGAAATATAAGGAATGAACAACGTGTAAACTCGAGATTTTAGTTTTTGAATCCAAATAGACCAATTCCAATTATACTTATCAAACTTAGAATAAAATAGATAGCCTGATATTAAGAAAAACAGAGGCACTGCCACTTGACAGAGAATTCGAGATACCAATATTCTAAATATATCATAGACGTGTATGTTTGATAGCATATTGATATTAAAAATCTCAGTATGAAACTCTCCAAACCCTCCACTATGAATAAAGACTACCATCAAAACAAGGGGAAATCTTAACAATGATATGGATTTAGAAATCTGAAGTTGAAAATTGTTTATCATAAATTATTCTTCAAAAAAGTGAGGCTACTCTGTCGTAAATTATGCAAACATTCGTTGACAGCATTCCAATCTATCTGCATGTCTAAAGGTGATGTTTCATCCGTAATTATTCGCCCAATCAATCCTAATTGTGATAAAAGCGATATATAACGGTCATTTCCACCACTTGGGTTCATTACGATGTAGAAAGGCTTGTTAAATATGATTGAGAACACCATGCCATGGAAAGAGTCTGTTACGACATATTCTGCATCGCGGAATTCCGCAAACCAATCTTCAATGGTATCTTCTTTCTTTACTTTTCCACCAGCTTCTTTCACTACAATCGGCAAGCCTTTAGCCTCTGATACTTTTGATGCTACAGACATTACACTTTCTCCAACAACCAAGGAATAAACAAAAATATGCTTGTCTTTTTTCGGAATATTATTACATACTTTTTCATAATCTTCCCTGTTCAACAGCAACGTAGGATCAAGCACTAAGGAAACATCAATTCCAAAGTGATTCTTACACAAATCTACAGCAGAAGCCTCACGTACAGATATTGCATTAAAACGCTTGGCAAGCTTTGAGCAAGTTTTTTCCTGCTCTTTAGTATATTCCCACTCCTTACATCCGAAAGATGCTGCATACGATAGTTTCTTCACATTGTCATCAGCAAAGTCCAGGAACATATTAGCCAAACGAGGTCCAAGATTGAAAGCAGGTCGCCACACCTGATCGCTTCCGACGATATAGGTATCTATGCCATATTGTGCTGTCAACGAAGGAACAAAGTCCTTGACAGGTACCGACTTAATATACGTTAGTACAAATCTAATAAAGTTTTTGTTGCCTATACGCCCTTTATATACAGGATATACAGGAAGGTTCTTGAACGAACGAGTTGTCAAAATCTGCTTGACTGTTCGCAAGAACCAACGAGTGCGGCTATAGCAAGTATCATGCTCGAACGTAAGAGGTTCATATCCTAGTTTGAGCAATACTTGTTGGAGAGCATAATTTTGAATAATGCCCCCATAATTCAACAAGAAGTGTTGGGTTAATATACCTATTTTCATAATTTAATTTTTGAGATAAAAGTTCTCAATATCTGAGACAAATTAAAATGACCATGATAGGCTAAACTGACAATATGTTTACGAAAACCGATGCCATAATCCAATAAGCGTTCATGACTCAAGAAATATTTATTCCAAAGACGTTTATCAAATAATCCTTTTAACAGAGTGATGTATGCAAGTGTGAAATAATATGTCTCCAATCGTGTACGAGTGGTTGCATAAATGAATTTGTTCTTTAATATCAGATTAACCCATAGGCATTCTTGATTATAGTACGAAGGAGACTCATTTACATAATTACTTGTTAATGCAGAAGTGTTTCTACGCTCATAACCATAGTAGGCTTTAGCTATATAAACTATCTTCTGTGCATAAGGAAGACACTGGCTTAAAAATATCAGATCTTCTCTCATTGTCAGTTCTTGTGGAAATGATGCATTTGTTTTCATAAGCCAGTCTCGACGCATCATTTTATTCCATAAAGCACCATAAATCTTACCATTAAGAATGTCGTTCAAGAAATCAACACCTTCTAATGCAGTAGGCTCTTGTTTTCGATATATTTCCCCATCATGTGTAAGTTCTTGATAATCGCATATCACCATATCTGCATTTTCTTCAACCGCTTTATGGTACATGTCTGATATCATGTCTGACCCCACAACATCATCTGCATCAATATATAAGATATAGTCGCCATGCGCATTATCAAGACCTACTTGACGAGAATTAGCCACACCAGAATGAACTTCATGAAATACTTTTATTCGCCCATCTTTACTTGCATACTCATCACAAATAGCAGGAGACTCATCGGTACTGCCATCATCAACCAAGATGATTTCAATATCATGGAAAGGTTGAGAAAGAAGAGTATCTAAACTATAATGTAGATAAGATGAAGCGTTATAAACAGGAATGATGATAGAAACGTTAAACATTGTAAAGATTAAAATTATCCCGTAATACGAGCTTTTAACTCTTGCTTTAAATAACCCAATAAGGCATTGCATCTATTCTTACGAGAAGCCATAGATTTAGTAGATTGTTGCATGGACTGAATATAAAGTTGAATAAAAGTATCTTTATCCTTGTCCTTCACTTTTGAATAGAATGTACAAAAGGCTTTTTCGTATTTTTTTCCGTCTTCCTTTTCAGAATACAGCTTATACGAAACCATCCACATGGCATAAATATGAGAAACACTATTTTTATAATACATCTGCATATTTTCAATCAACTCTTCAAAAACTAAAGCTGTACCTTTAAATTTATCGACATATTCATTCCAAGCCTCTTGATTCAAAGACGTATCTATAAAATACTTTTTATACAAATCATCAAGCTGGTTTCGATTACTATCAAGCACCTTACCCTCTACAATAGAAAAGAACAATTCTGAGCAAAACTCAATGTCTTCAAAACGATTAGCATCTAATCTTGTAAGAATCTTGTCAAAAGGATGAATTTTCGGCAAAGCCGTCAATACTTTGTATAAGTCGTATCTACTATACATTGCATTTCGGAATTCCTGTGCAGACAGAGGCTCACCATTTCTGTTTAAGCGGTCAAAAACATCATTAATCGTTTCTTCTTCTTCCGAATCTATAAAAACAATGTTTATCTGATACTGCCAAAATTCTCGTTTCACATCATCTAAATGCTTAGTAGACCAATCATTAAATGTTGTAGCATTAATCTCATCAGAACAATATCCGTCCTCAGAGCTATCTGAGGGAAGTGTTAAGTTACCTTCTATAAACTTAAATATAGAAGTTAATCTTTGTTTCCCGTCTATTACATCATACTTTGTCTTACCGGTTTCTTGATCAATAAATTCATGCAAGAAAACAGGAGGAATCGGAAAGTTCTTCACAATGGAATCAATCAGAAATGATTGCTTTTCTATATTCCATACATTTGAACTTCTTTGATATTTTGGATTTAAATTAATTTTATCTAGACTTTTAAACTCCCATAGCGTAGCTATTGTAAAAGAAGTTTCATGTCGCTTAAATCTTTTCATACTTTATCAAATTTTTAGAATCAGGAATAACAATATACTGATTAAATAATGTCATTAATACAGCATTCAGAACTTCAGGTGGATTAGGGTTTACCATTATAAGATTCTCTATCTCAGGGGAAATGGCAGAAAGGTAAGTATCTATCTCTTTTCTGTCAACATGCCAATAAGAAAGTCCACAAATTACCACACTATCATCTTTTCCCAGAGAAGTTGCCGCCATTTTTATTTGGTTTCTCAATTCAGAGGACCACATTTGGCTCATTCTTGTAGAATCACCGGCTGGAGGTATTATTGCATTAACTATATTCAAACAATCCAAATTCTTATTGTCATATTTGAAATCATTAAGAGGATGATTATCAAAAGAATCGCGATATTGAATACTATAAGCTTCCTTATCTCTTTTGGTAGAATGAAAAGCGATAGAACCATGCGGTTTAAATATATGGATTTTTTCTTTCTTTTCAGATAGACCTGCTATGCTAAAAGGTATTCCATATAATTCCAAAATAAGTTCAAGCCAAACATCATAATTAAACGATACAATATTTATAGTTTTGACATCTTTGTTCAAAGCTAAAGAACGTAGAAACTTAACCCATCCCATTCTTTAATTTTGTCCTTCTTGACTTTTACCAAACCGGTATAATGAACAAATAAAGACATCAGATATTGTTCCAATTCATTATAAGCACGTATATATATTTTATCTTTTATCTCTGTTCTTTGAGGTAAAATATTAGCACAAGTAATGACATCCTCTATTATTCTTAAGCTATCCTCTCCATTTAGATATGGTCTTGCTCCCAATGTCCATAGATTTGGACAATTCTGAAAAGATAAGAATCCTGGACAATCCGTAGCAGGCCATGGTACATCTGAACCTGCAGCAAACAAGTTCGATAGATTTATTTTGTCAGACATTTTTAACTGATTAATCAAATCTATAGAAAAGCCGTTGCCTAACATTATAAAGATATTTTTTGACATAAACTAGAACATTAGCATTAACCTAATCATTTTAAGAAAAACCCTTGTATCACCGGTACTATCTTGGAAATTAACCATTTAAAGAAAGCACTCAACCCTACGCAAACGATAGAAAAGAATAGCAAATCTAACCATAATGGAATTGCAAACTTTAAAGCTGTCGTCAACAGAACATATAGTGGAATTATAATTCTTGCATGATACACCAACATTTGCCAAGAGTACCCCCCCAGAATAATCCAACATTTATTTCCAAATAGCATATTAAACAGAGATTTCTCTACAAAACAAGCCAATAGCAAAAATGGTACAACAATAAGTAGATATCTATCATAACTCTGAGACGTAGGAAATAAAGCAAATATCATAAATAAACAAAGAGAAATCAGTCCCAATGCATCTATAACCCATGTTTTTATACGCATTATACATTGCTTTTTCAAGACAAAGATGTAACCGAAGATTACACCAAGACTTATTCCACAAATGCCTCTAAGCATTGGAGTGTAAATGCCTCCATGCAAATCAAAGCTATCAATTCGTCCTCTCTTATCCATACTAAAAATATACGTATAACCAACCACTACCACCATTGGTAATATGATGGAAACAGCCAACTTTTTGTTATATCTAAGCAGAGCATATACGAATGCACCTCCCCAAAGAAGCACACTCACATACCACATCGGGAAATTGACACCCCCTGCATAGATGCCTGTGTTTTGCAAGAACAAACTTTCTGGAATAGCTTGCAAAAGCCATGAAACATCCAATTCTTTTTTGCCCAAAAGAGCAGGTAGAATCATGTGTCTAAGATTTACATACGCTATCAATAACAAGCAATCAGGAGCGAAACGTTTTACTTTCTTTATTGTATAATCAAACGTTCCCAACGCATTTTCTTTATTGGCCGAGAAGAACATCAACACACCCGAAAGTATAAAAAAGAACTCAACCGCCATGTAGCCATGCGCAAAGACGTTTGTCATTTTGTAATGCCAAATGCAAACCTGAAGCATAAATAAGAAGCGAAACGCCTCTATGCTATTCAATTTTACTTTATTATTCTTTTCCATCTTCTTATTATAGCTGATTTTAGCCACATTATAGTTTCATAAAAAAAACACATGCATCATCAACAAAATTATTCGATTTTGTTTAATTTTTGATACGCCATAGCAATCTCTTGAACTTTTAATTGGAGTCAAATCCTTTACCTCCGCACAATAAACGGGTTTTATTCTTTTTTTATCAAAAGATCATTAGTGTCCCGATTTTAACAGGACACTAATAATTTAAATTTGTTTATGAATTTAATCAATATCTTTAACAACCATGGTGAAATTCTAAGAACCAAAATTTTGGTCTGCTGACCTCGGCTTATAGAAAATCCATTTTTCTTTAAAGCATCAGCATATAATACTGATTTATCCTTATTATAGTAAAGAAGAGAATATTCTAACTTGTCCTTTAAATTTCTTTCTAAACACACCTTTAGATATTTATTCTTTTCTTTAGATGGCATATTTATGGAATTTATTGTATTCGATAAAATCTGATAATATCCATCAAATCCATCCAAATGCTGTTTTAAAGTTTTAGTAACTCTTGAATCTGAAGAATCACTAATTACAACAGTATGCAACGGCTCTTCTATTGTCTTACATTTATAGCAATAAAATATCGGCAATAAAAGTTGCCAATTCTGTGGATGTCTATCGATGAAAATACTTCTTTTAGGATTCACCTTATCAAAAGATGACATCCTAACCATACACATACCAGCTAATGCAATAGATTCCTCACCATTAAAAAGTTCTACAAACATTTTTTCATTTAAAATTTTATGATGCAGAACTAACTTTAAGGATAAATCTTTTCCATCAACATAATTTGCATAGCATCGAACAATACCATAATCTTCAGATAGAGTGCGAAACTTATTTACAAATGTTGAAATTGAAGATGGGAAAGAAAAGTAATCATCACTATCTGGCCATATTAAGTATTCTCCTGAGACAATCTTTAGACCATTATTTATAGCAGCAGCTTGTCCTTTATTGTTTTGATGTATATATACCAAAGAGTAGCCCTTTTCTACAAATTTATACTTGTATGAAGCTATGATTTCTTTGCTGTTATCTGTTGACCCATCATCCACCACAATCATTTCAATATGCGGATAATCTTGAATGAGTACAGAGTCCAAAAGTCGATGTATAACTTTCGCCCCATTATAACAGGGGGTCAAAATTGTAACCAAGTTCTTAATAGTTTTAAAAGCCATAAAACTTAAATTTGATTTTTATATTAGTGTTATTGCCAGAAACATTTCAATAAATCCTCCCAATTTTGGACTTGAATCAATCCAACATGATTTGAAGTATTTGGATTAGTGCCATAGGCACTATAGTAAAGCCATAATTTCTGATTAACTAAAATTATGGAAGGACGATACATTGCTCTATCATCCCAGTATCCTCGTTTTCCATGTAATAGTATGATACCTTCGTATTTATACTTCTCTTCATCAGGAGAAACAAAAGAGTATAATCTTAAAGGAAATCCTCCGATAGAGACATCATTACCTACAAGCCAATATTTTCCATCGTTTTTAATAACATTAATATGTGACAAAATCCCTTTTGACAACACATGTTTGGATTTCAATTCCATCATACGACCATCTCTCATTTCGTAATAATTAATGGTACGAAACTTGCCCTCAAAATCTTCTGCAGAAGAACACCACATACGGTACACACCATCTTCATAAATTAAAGCAGGACTGATACATAACCTTGTTTCATCGAAAGGGTTTTTTAAATCAAGCATAACTTCTTTTTCTGACCAAGTTCTGCCATCATAAGTGCAGCGACGATATATAATCTCTCTGTTTTTGCCATCTTCAGTAGGATATTTATCTCGTTGTACTCTTCTCCACCAACACTCTATTCGATTCAAATCAGAATTATATACCAACTCTGGATCAGAATTATATTCCTGCTCTTTTGGTAGTGTTATATCATCTAATGGATTAGCTCCTTCTAATGGGGCAAATTTCTCGCCATCTTGAGAAACATACATACAAGGATTTTCAATTTCATCATTCATGTCCTTATAAGGAGTGAAAACGAACCAGAATTTGTAGCCATTCCATTCTTCTTTGAAATATAGACAGGAGGGGTGAAGCCCCTCGTTTCCACCATCATAAGTTTTAATATCAAGAGGAGACCTCGCATTCAACTTTTTAAAACATATTGGTGTATTCTTTATACGGATTAAGCGATGGCGTACTTTAAAGAAAAATTGTTTTATTGTCATTTTTTAAATTTACTTTTAATTTTTTCAATGATTTTTAATCTCATTTCTTTATCTATCATATATTTATATCCCAATACAGCTGCTAACAATGAAGAAAGGCATACAGATAATATAAAACGAATCCAACCTTCTTCCAGACAAAAATGCAACATCGCTACCGGTATGGCTACTGCACCAAAGAAAATAAAACAGGGTAATATTGTCTTGTGCATAAACTCAGACAAACGAAGTTGTGGAATATATGTTGTCATATAATAAACGTTGCACATAGTACCAGCCATATAAGCTACTCCATTATAGGCAAAAGGAACCCAAGCAGGTGCACCCATTTTGAAAGCAATATATGAAATAGGAAGAACCATAATATATATTGTACCATTAGTCAAACTTGTTTTTTTAATATTGCCTGTTGCCTCTACTATATCCATAACTATGCTGGAAATTCCACTCAAAATGCAAAATATCATAACCAAATTGGTAAATATACAAGCACTTTCTGGCACAATGCCTAACCATAGATTTAACACAAAATGTATTTCAGACATTAAAGGGATAGCAAGAAAAGCCATGAGAACGAAACATAAAGAAGCACCATCATGAGCTAATTTTATCATTGCTTCGTATTCGCCATCTGCGTAGCGCTTGATTATCTGTGGGCGAATAGCCATAATAATGTTGTTAGCAAATCCACCAACTGCATTAGTTACAGTGCCAGCTATACCTGAAGCCGCATTTAGTGCCGTTCCAAAAAACAAATTAATTAAAATTGAGATACCAGATCCTCTTGCCATTACAGCCACATTACCTAAAATATCCCAACCTGAATATGAAAAAATCGGCTTCAATAATGTTTTGTCCCATATAAAATGATAGCGAGTTTCAGGAAAGTGTTGAACACAGTAAATACGATTAAGCACCATAATAAGTGTTGAAACACAAAGGGTAAGCAAGCCATACAATATCAACTTATCCATATCACCTATTAAGAGCAAATAGAGAATAACCAATTTCAAGACTGTATTTAATATATCTAAATAAGCATATACATCCATCTTTTCATGGGCAACAATTGCAGAGCTATAAGGAGTTTGAGTAACTCCAAACATAAGAGAAATGATACTGAACTGATAGACACAATTAGCTGCAAACATTCGCCCTTCGGGGATAACCAATTTATAATTGACCATCCATAAGCCAATAGTCTCTAAAATAACAAAGAGTATTAGAGCAATGATGATATGAATAGTTAATGTAATAGAGAATGTATCTTTCAAACGCTTGGCATCACCTCGTCCTAACTCAAAAGATATAAAACGTGAAGTTGCTCCTATCATGCATACTTGAATGACACTAAACATTCCGATAACACTACTAACTACCGCATTTATACCATAATCTTCAACTCCTAATGTTCTAAGTACCACTCGACCTGTCACCAATGACAAGGTCAAAGATATGAACATTCGAAGATAAAGAAATAGTGTGTTCTTCATCATTCGATTGTTTTTTTCTGATGTTTGATTTGACATTAAATATATGTTTTACGCTTTAATTTTTTTATATGTATTGCGTTAAGCAGCAAAATGCAACGAACTTAAAATTGTGTTTACTGCTGACAGAAATGTATTACAAAGTCATCCACCCCCAACGCATTCAATATCACACGGCTCGTATACAACGACACCACCATGCTAAAGAGCATACTAAAGTAAAGAAGCAAAGTATTCTTAGCTATACGCTTATTGTTATCTGATGTTTGAGGTGAGATTAAAAATGCAAATCATTTGTTTCTAAAAGCGGTGTTTCTGTCATTTTTTCCAGATTTTGCAAGATTGTATTTTCAGATTCTGTAATTCTGTAGTATTTATCTCTAATAACATTGTATAAACGATTAAGTTGTTGGTATTCATGTATGTCTATATTCTCAGAATAAGAAAATGATTCGAACTCAACACCTTTTTTGTTATACATTTTCAATGTGTAAGTTGATATATTCACTGAAAAATCATAACTTGAGCTAATCAGCAAAGAACATCCGTCAATTTTTGTTGAGAAGTCTCCGTCATAATCTTCCCAAATAAGTTTTTCACTTTGAGTTGCTTTGATCAGCATCTCTACCATTGATGTATATTGTGCAGGTGTCATTTTTTTATTAATTTAATTATACTTTCTAACTTAGATATAACTTTCCAATAAGGATTTGATTCGAGTTCTTTTAATTCAATTTTTGCAACATCATTTTCAGTTATATTGTTATTCTTTATTTGTTGCAAATAGCTTTCCATCAAAGATCCTGCAGCTTCATCAAGTTTTCTCAAAGATTCCTCATGACTAGAAGCTACGGAATTTGTTAATTTCATCAATCCTTCCAAATAATGGATGTTAAATATTCTTGTACTTAGCTCTATTGATATTTTATTTGAGCGATCTTTAAAATAGACACACATCCATATTAAAGCAACAAATATTGGTATCAAAATTGTATATGGCAGGAACGATATCCATGAGATAAATATTTCTCTGTTTGATCTAAAATCGCACAAAAATAAAACATACAAAATAAAGAACAGCCCTATCAATATCATTATCAAGCATAATGAAATTTGGTATTCTGTATGGATCATTTCTTTTTCGTTTTCAAGAATTTTTGCATTCGCTTGTAGACTTTTAAAAGCTTCATCTATCTTTTTGGATATATTCTGTTCGATTATTGTATCTGATTCAGCCTTAAATATGGTTCTTTCAATTTCATTATAAATAGATGTCAATCGTGCCAACTTGCCTTCCAGTTCTTCAATTAACTCTGTATCTTGAGTTTTCTTCTTGCGTTGTTTTACGATTTCTTCCTTTAAAGCCTGTCGTTCACTAACTATTCTGTTCATTTGGGTCTTTACATCCTCAAAGTTTATAAGCTGTGAAGTCTTTGCACTTGGTGCTATTTTTACATTAGGTAAAGCTTTTATCGATTCTAGACATTTTAGTGTCTCTTTAATTAGTATGCCATATTCTAATTTTTGTTTTGGAGTAACTTCGCCTTTGAAATTTTTATCAAAATCAATCCAATGGCTTTTAAGTTTACTTGGACTATACAAACAATCTATAGGAATACTATCAAGTTCATAATTATCCAAACGATTAAACGCAATGTCAAAGAGTTGCTCAATATGGTATTGAGACACATTGTTTGATTCATTTATCGCTACATATTTACTACTTTGCAAATAGCTTTTAATAAGCGACAATGTTTCATGTATATCTTTCTTATTAATTATCATATATTAGCGTAGCATTTTCTTATAAATTAAAGTAACTACCATTCAACATTTTCTGTCTCAGTTTTTCTCATTTCTTTCGCCATATATTCTAAAAGATCAGCAAGTATTGCGGCGTCATCAACCTGCTGGCAGAGTCTGCTTGCCTCCGGCTCAGCAAACCTCTGCTGCATATCAGTCTTTAGAAGAAGTTTGAGCACTTTCTTGTCAAAGGCTTTCTGTAAGTCGTTATATAGTTCGTTACTCATATTATATTTTCTTCCATTCATTCAAACGGAATACTAAATATTCAAATAATAAATTCTTATCCATAATAAAAAGCTATACACAACATTATACACCATCATTTAGATGAGTTTTTTGCAGATTATATTGTTAAATGTTTGAGACATTTTTCTTATAACTTACATTTCTTATTTACTTTCCACAAAAGTTTTGTTGTCAAACCTAAAATACTTCAAACATTGCGTAAAAAGACATATTTCTTTCTTTAACCATGGAGCATTTGTGCATTCCTCTGTTACGGCACATTTCTCTGGCTGAGAATAAATTCCTGCTTGACAAAAAGGAAGCCGGCTACATGCCTTATCTTCCCCCTCTTCTAAAAACCTTGTAATCAAGAGTTCCCATCCTGCTAAAACAGAAGTTTCCAAGTAAGGTTTAGCAGGGCTGTTACCAAAAGAACTGTTAGGCAAAAATACAGCATTTCTGGCTTCTATAAAAGGATAGCCATACGTGTTTGCCAAGATGTTGAAGATTTTATGTCTATCATTTAAATCCTCATTGTAAATAACTTTTAAAAGTTTTGATGAAGAACTACCAGCCTCTTTTATACAACTATTAATTACATTCTGATAATAATCTAATTCTGTTCCTAACAACAGAGAAAGATATAGTTTGAAATCTTCTAAAAATTCTTGAATCAAGCGAAACCTTGGCATTACTCCCTCTTTATTTTTGATAGCATAATCTCGCGCAATATGCCTGTATAATTCAATCCCATCCAAGTTTGGATTGGCTTTCGCAATCTCTACAACTTCAAAGAAACCAACTCCTGGATTGTCCCAATGAAGAGCGCAAAAACAAATTGAAGCAATTAACTTCTTATCATTATAAATTTGGGGATAAATTTCATGGATTATATGCTCTGCAGAAAGATATGGAACAGCAGGATGGTTTACATTCTCTTCCACAAAACACTGTTGTATAAGATGTGCCATACTTTCTATAACACAGATATACCCAAACTGAATATCTTTCTCATAGATTCTATCATTTCCAAAATCATAACTACTGATTTTAACTGCCGTATTTTGAACTTTAGCATTTTCGATATCTTCGATAGTTATATCTACACCATCAACATTATGACCACATGATTTACTTCCAGATACATTTCCCCAATGTTCTATAAAAGCTTGGCAGTTTTTATCTATTTCTGATATTCTTAATGGAAGAGTTACCGTTTGCTGTTCCTCTATATAATTTCTGTATATGATAGATATTTTATGAAACATCGTACACATCCTTATACCAAATAATGTCGTTATATGTTGAATATAATGAACATATTCGTGAATAAATGTTCCAAAAGAACTATCGTTCATTTCTTCGACATTGGGTAATTGAATATCACAATCCACAATCATGTGAAAGTGATTTGTCTTGTACTTGCTAACTTTTTCCCCAGTTAAGATATTTTCAAACAAATCTATCATATTGCCATTGTAACTTTATTTTGTAAATTTACCAAAGTGTTATCTGCTAAATTATTCTACTGTTACGCCCTTTTCCGAATTCATTGGCATATCCACATCCAATCCCTTATCTACTGCAACATACTAGGCAAGTATCAGAAGTTGAAATACGCTCAATATAGGTACAAGAGCATTGTGAGTCTGTAGAATTACAAGTACGGAATCGAATTATTGGTTGAGTTGTTCTGATGCCATTTCACTTCAAGTTTATGACACTATAAAGTTGCAGACAATCAGCAACCTAATTTTATTACGCTAGCTATATTACATCTATCAACTCTCACATTTTCAATTAATTATATTAGAATTAACAGAGAATGGTGCTAAATCTTTAATTATTTTTTAATATTTCTACGGACATTACATCCGTAAGTTATACAACTAATGAACGTAAACCAAGTCTGTCATCAGAACCCACAGACTTGACACTTAACTTACGATAATAATTGTTACTAAAAAGAACTAATAATCTTTTAGAAGTACTATTTCTGATTTTGCAAAGATTGTAAAGCACTTAATGTAGAAGGTGTATTGGGAACGACCTGACCTAACCGATCTGTAAATTCAGTCATTGATGATAATTTACGAACTGTACCTGTAACTGCATCTAATGCAGATGTAGTGCCAAAAGATGAATATAGACAACTATCACTCATTTTTCTTGCGTTTTCCAATATTCCATTATGTGAAGTAAAACAATAGTTTCCTAAATCTGACTCCCTCACTGCATTTGCTATCTCTTTGACCTCTTCTAATGATGCTCTAGAAATTTCAAGAATTTTCTTTTCTTTTACATGAAAAAGGAATTGTTCTAAAGAATATAAATATATGTTTTTTCCAGTATATTCATAGAACTCTTTTATTAATGCAGGAAGAGGACCATAACATAATCCATTACTTTTAAGATACCAATCATCTTTACGATCGCTAGATACAAAAATGATTGATTTTGATTTTTCCTTAGCATAATTCAAAGTTTCTTTCCAAACAATATAATCTCCATATTGATCATCATTAGACTTCTCTGAATCCTTATATCCTGGTGGTATCTTATTTTTAAAACGACGCTCACCTTCTTTTAAGAATTCTACATATTCTTCTGTTGAATATTCTGAACCAACTTTTCCACCAAGCAAAATTGCTAGCTCATCCTTAATAGAAGTTTCAAGTAATATCTTATCAAAATTCTTCTTTTTTAAATCAAACTCGCTTCCAATTTCTCCAATAAGATTTGTTAATCGGTTATTTAATTTATCTGACAAGAACGGATGGCTTCTCTTTTCTCGCAATTTGTTTTGAAACGTTTTAAGATACCCAAAAGCTTCATCATAATTCTTCTTTTGCCCTTGTATTACGCTTAGAAGTTTACGATGATATTCAAAAGCCACACGATAAGGAATAAAAAGCCTATTATCTTCAGAATAATACTTAATTGTTTTTATCAACACCTGAGCTGTTTCATGAGAAACCCTATAAACATCGAAAAGAACATTCGTATCAAAAACCACCGTTCCCTCTTTCCAAAGGGTATTAAATTCAGATTCAGTTGGCTTATAATAACCAGGAAACAATGTTTTCATTACTTTGCTAAATTAGTTTGCAACCATTTATTATCGGCCATCATTCTAAACCAAGCAGCCTCCTGCCCCAAGCGGAATACACCTAATCGGTCATTGGAATCTATAAATTTTAACAAATAGTCACGAATTTCAATACTGCTACATGTCGAAACAACTACCCATGCCGACTCTGTCAGCTTACCCCAAGTACCGTATGATTTTATTGCTGAATATAAAGCATCATAATTACGACCCGGAGCACAAAGGTCATAAATTACCATGTAAGAATGTTCCATAAAGTTATTATTTAATTTATTAAAACACTACTGCCCCGTCCAAGAGGACTAACCACTCTTTGAATTAATTGAAAAATAGTATTTTGCAAGATATTTCAAATGTGCGACGATTTGAATTTACAACTTAGCAATCATATTTAAACGACTGCTGTGTTTCAAATCTACATCACAAAATCAAAGAACTATATAGTCCTCCTTTTAAAGGGTTATTTGAATAATCATTTAACAGATTCCGATTTTAAGGGAATACAGATATTATTCCGATTTATTGTTTCCTCATTTCTTTCGCCATATATTCTAAAAGATCAGCAAGTTTTGCGGCGTCATCAACCTGCTGGCAGAGCAAACTTGCCTCCGGCTCAACAAACCTCTGCCGTATATCAGCCTTTAGAAGAAGTTTGAACACTTCCTTGTCAAATGCTTTCTGTAATTCGTTATATAGTTCGTTACTCATCTTTATAAATTTTAAATTCTATATGACATGGTAGTATACGACGACACCGCCATCATAAAGAGCATTCGGAAGTAAAGAAGCGAAGTGTTCTTAGAATCCGCTTGTTATTATCTGATGTTTGGGTTGACATGAACTATAAATTTAAATACTTATTTCTCACTTCCTTTAATTTACCAATAAAAATATTGACATACATCTCGTCAACTTCCAATTCATCTACATTTTTCAACAACTTAAACATTGCTTCTATATCCGATATTAGTTCGTTCTTGAAGGAACTAATTTTAGTTACATCTACATTCATCAGTATCTCCCAAAGGACATAGAACTCCTGATATGATCTACTAAAACGTGTTAATCCCTTTACATTCAACAATTTATTGAAACCTTCTTTTGTGATATTACCATCAAGAAGTTCGTCTTTTATCAAGTTTATAATCTCTTCTGTTTTATCTAATGATTTTGTAAATCGCTCTTTTTCAAACGGCTTGAACTCTAAATTCTCTAAGATATTGGTAAGAGCAGATTTGTCCTTTAATCTACATGTGAATTTCTTGAGACGAGGATAAAAGCCCAACACGGACAGAAAATCATTATTCTTGAAATTGCTATAACAAAGATAGGCTAATATCGTTATTAACTCTTCGTTTTCCATTCTGTCACACGCTCTTCCATAGTCGTCCGTCCTTGGTATCTTCAAATAGAACCAAGAAGAATACTTGTTTTTCATCTCTTTTATTCTTTCTACTATAGTTCTGTCTGTAACAGAATTCCACATCTCAAATGTATTGGCCCGAATCGGGTATGGCTTGTTGTTCAAACGAATGAACAAATCCGTCGGTTCAAATTTCGGATTGATGTCCTCTTGTATTTCTATTTCGTCTATGTCAAAATCAAGAATTGTATCCTCAATATCATTTATAATGTCTGTATATCTGCTGTTGTTGTAACTCTTGAGGATACGCAATCCTTTCAACTTGAAACAATTGTTGATAGAAGTAACCAAGTTACCGTCTTCGTCCTTATACTTACGCCCTAAAAAACCAATGATTGTAAGCAATCGCTGTTGGCCGTCTATCACTTCCCTAACGCCATCCTTACGAACATACAAGAACAACGGTGGCAGTTTTATTCCTAATATGATACTCTCAATTATAGACGAGGCCTTACATGTGTTTATTTTCTCTTGACGCTGATAAGATGGTCTAATCAAATATTTCTCGGACTCTACTTCTCTGAGTATTTGATCTATTGGTTTTGAGGCAGGATTTGGCTTGCAGATTCTCAATCTTGATAATTTATCCATAGACAACTCTACATCCTCTTCTGTTTGCTGCATATTCCTTATCTCTTTAGAAAAAGAAGCATTTTTCATATAAGGCTCAAAGTTAAATCCATACAAGTCGGCAAACAAAGATGCTGTATCTTGGAAACGGGCAACTATATTGCTATAGTAATGGTCAGACTCGGTGTCATACTTATTATAATTAGTTATATAATGTTTGCTAATCAGGGCGGAGTTGTCTTTTATTGAAAACTCTACATTATTTAGACGCAAGACAGAAATTGCCCAAATCAAGCATTCATAAACATTATTGTTTCCATTTTTTACAATGGAGCGAACAGTCTTTATATCTTCAAGCAACTGTTCTTCTATATTTTCAACACGAACGCCATCTTCACCTTGTTCTTCCACAAACTTGTCGTAAAGCATTTCTATAAGAAGACTTTTACCAGAATCTGCATATTTTGATATTGGTATTTTATCTAATATCAAAAGTTTGCGAAGTTCTGTTACCATGTCAACAATCAACTCCTTTTTGGATTTATTCTTGTTGGCAAAAAAACACCCTTTGATAAGTTCATAGACATCATCGTCTTCTTTCAGTCTTTTTTTATAATACTCTGTCAAATCATCATCATCGTACTTGGCATTATCAACCTCTGACTGATTGAGTGGTGTGATACCGGAATTGTATCGACGGAAAATTTCTTTCTTAACTTTATCTTCTACCTCAGGCTCCAAATCGGGCATTCCAATAATTTCAAATTCAAAAATTCGTATCTTTGTATCATCGAAAAGTTGGCTAAAGTCTGATTTCAATGTGCTATATTTTTTCCCCTCTAACGCTTTCAATTCCATAAGTCCAGAAGCATGAAGCGCAAAATCATCCTCTCTGAACCGTTTAATGGTTTCAAATCGTTGTCTACCATCTATAACTTCTACTTGTGTGCCTTTCTTGTAAAACACAATTGGTGGAATTTCTGTGCCTAGGAAAATACTTTCTATGAAGAATGAGCGCTTGTCTTTTTCCCAAACATAATTACGTTGGTAATAAGGAGCGTAATTGATTCTTCTAAGATACCTGTCGCTAAGCAAAGTTGCTACAGATACGGAACGTGCATCTTTACGAAGATTATTCGTAAAAATACTATCTAATGATATTTGATTACTTGATATATTCATTTTTGTCAATAGTTATTTTCTTGATGTCTTCCGCTTTTATAGTATATGTATAAATCTCATATCCAGTAGAAGAATCTTTTAAATTAGCTGTATTTATGTTTTTGTTTCCAAGTTCAAATTGTGAGATGAAAAGTTGGTCATATAGTAAGTAGCTGAACATTTGCGTCAACTTTTCGCTACTCACATTGTTGCATCTGCAAACTATGGAGAATATGATGTCTTCATCATATTCCATTTTGAAAATGCAATTCATATATCTCACATCATATTCATCTTCAAACTTTTCTTCTGGACTTTCACAAACCTGATTGACGAATTGAATGATATAAGGTGAAACGAAATCGTAAAAATTCTCTATTCGGACAAGAATATCACTGGGAATGTTAAAACGGTTGATTATTTCAAACTTGTGGATAGGAGACAAATGTTTCAATAAATTGTATTCTGTAACAAGCCGTTTCGACTTACCAGCATACGCAGAATGGCAATTATAGTATATAAGCAACAATTCCTCATCACTTAATTGCGAGCGAATGATTTTCACATACTTCATCTTGGCATTGAACCTTCTATTACTAAGAGGACATGAGTCTGCAATAGTCAACAGTCGGTACAACGTTCTGAAATAATGCGAAATATCCGACCTACTTGTGACAAATAGCTTGCAATATTGTTCAACTCCATAGTTATATGCCTCTTTGGAAGTCTTGCCTAACAAATCATCCTGCTTAATCGCTTTTTTCAACTTCATAATGACAGTATGCAGCGAATGACCTTTACCTGCATTTACTATTCTGTCCTTTACCTGTATATATATGTCAAAGTAAGAATAAAAGGTACTTTCGTATTGTTGTAAGGTCATTGCGGTAAGTTGAAGTTGGTTAACCATTCTTGATCTCTCCAACTCTTCAACTTGCTTACTGAACTCCTCTATTTGTTGATTCAAGGAAGCCTGATTTGTTCTCACATCCTTCTGCTGTTCTTTCAAGGCTATGAAATAAAGAAGAGATGCAGCAAAGGCTAGTAATGTGCCTATAACACCACCTACAAAATCTCCGAATTGACCAATAATTGCCTCGTCTATAGTATCAGAAAACTCCCAACTGCTACAAAACAAGAATATAATAGCAGACAAAAGCAATCCTAAAATTGCAGACAAAACAACAATAAAACAGAATGTCTCGGAGAAGAATATTTTCTTTAGTTTATTAATAACCATATTTAATGTAGTGCTTACATAAACTTTGAAGTACTACTTACTTTGCCCATGAAATATAGTTAGTACTCAATTTAGGGCATAGCCCTTTATATAGGCACTTGCAAAAGTGCCTATATATTGAGATGTTAATTTTTTCACTTGTTGTAAGCATCCTACCTCTATGGCAATACTGCTCAGCCCCAGTACTTACTGTGGTTGAGAGACTTCCATAGAGTTGAATAAATTTATCGTGTAAAAAAGCGTGCATAACGAGAGTCATTGGGTATTTGCATTAACATATCTTTGTATACTATGCCATCCCCAGAAACAAAATGAATGTCCTTACAGAAAACATCTTGCCACCATCCGTTTTTCATGTCTTCGTAATACTGATCCATAAGATCAGCATCAAAGGCAGGTATTCTGTCTTTATCTACCTTTATCCCGTACATATTGTCTAACTTACGGCTGATACTTTTTATCGTCTCGTGGTGGACAGCATTATCCTTGACTTTAATCTTGACAGCTTCAAGAGAAACAACGGGATTTTTTTCAAACTGTTTCAAGAAACGCTTCCATTGTACTTGTAGTATATCCGAAGGAAAGTATTTTTCTCCATTCCTTGATTCTTCAAATATCTGCTGAGAAATTGAAGGGTCATGCCTGAAGTAGACTTTGTGAACCTGAGAGAACTCGTTGAAGTTTGCTCCTTTTTCCATATTAAGTAAGAAACCACGTTGGTTTCCACTTCTCATAAACGGTTGTTTGCCTATAGTTGACAGATACTGCTGTTTTTGAGGTGAAAATGCGCCCGGCTCTTCTATTTCATAATAATACATCACTCCAAGACTGCTTGTGTCTGTATGAGGTGTGTATTCATCGAAGCGATAGTCAGTTACAGCAAAAAACTTCGCGGTATCTATGTCTGATGTCAAATCGAGAAAACTGGTTTTATTGTAATAATGCTGAGCCAATCCGCCATAGTTGATCTCGAAACGAAAGATGTCATGCCACAAATCAATACCTTGTTCAAACAATTGCACAAGCGGATGTGTTGCCAAGACTGCCCGAAGTTCATCATACTGAATGAGTTCCTTTAAAAAGCAGCTCTGTTTAGGATTGCGGAAAAGCCCAGGAGTACAGACATTATAATACTTACTTTGTCCACGAAACAGAAACTTACGGCCATAAAGATTTGGCTTTAAGGATAATTTGCCACTCATTAACTGATTAACAATAAAGGCATCAGCAGGCAGTTCAGGGTGACAATAAGCAGATTTACCATCAGCCCATTTTATGTTATAAATATTTACATCCGCACAATAGTTGAATTGCCTTTTAGCCAATATATCGCTCATGTAATCATCCTTCTCAAATGCCTTACGCTCTTCTTCTTTGATAAATCGGCATGCTTCCAATACATTGTCGAACGGATGTGTTTCTGAACGTTTCTCGTTATTTGATATATTAGGGGAAACAATCAATGGTTTTGTAGCTGTATGCAACTTCAATTCTGCTTGACGTGCTTCTTTGGTTTTCTTAGCACGATAGCAGAATTCGCCTTTAAATTGCGGATCTGGGACAGAATGTAATACACAATTCTCATGAAACTCATTGTTAAGTATGTGAAGAATTCTGGGATGCCAATCATCAACAAACTGACGAGGTATAATTACGCTAAGTCCATTTAGAAAACTTAAGGAATATGCAAAAGCATAGGCATCATTTGCATCAGCTTTTATATCCTCTTGAGTTCCTTCTGCTTGATGCTTTCTGCGCTGATAAATCTCTCTTGCCACACGATATATTTCCAGACGCAAGCTTGTATAAGTGTTATTCTCCACTACTTTACCGAGTAAGTTTGTATCTATGAAAATATCATCTGATTCCTTAAGCAGCAAGACCATCATCGTTGGAACTGGCATTGCCATATACCCAATGCTTATCTGTGTATCATTTATTCCTAAATATCCACATGCTTCATGCAGAAATCCTCGCACTAGTTGTTTTACATTTTCTTTTGTAAGCATAGCATTAATTCTTAATGTTGAGATTGTGGTTTATCAAGGTCACCTTCAAAGAAAACCATCTCAGCAGGAGGAGTGGAAGTCTGAATGAAGAAGTCGAGCTGCTGTTGCTGTTTGGCTTGGACATCCTCAATATGGGTCATACGCTTGTCCATATTCTCCTGTAAGGCTATCAAGTGACGGTTCACGGAATACCCTTGGAGAAGGTATTCGCGCAAAATATTTGTTGCCCAACGACGGAAAACTGTCGCATTGATACTATTAACTCGATAACCCACCGAGATAATTGCATCAAGATTATAGTAGGTTGTAGCATACCGTTGTTTGCCATCATTACCCATATGTTCCAAAATGGAACATGTGCTATTTTTATCCAACTCGCCACTCGCATAAATATTACTCAAATGCTTCGTTATTGCTGGTCGCTTAGTACCAAATAAGTCAGCTATCTGTTGTTGAGTAAGCCAGACCGTTTCATGAGTAGCATCTAACTTCACTTCAAGTCTAACACTTTCATCTGGTTGATAGAGCACAATCTGAGAATCATCAGTAGTAGTCTGTATATTGTTATTTTCGTTTGCCATAATTCTAATTTTACCCCTATAATTAAAAACTATAAAAGAACATTTTAATTTTAAATCTGCTAAGAAAAACAGCTATTAATTTACAGACTACATGAAATCCTCTTAGTCGCGTTAGTACTCAATTTAGGGCACAGCCCTTTATTATTGATTATTTATCAATTATAAATTGCTGCTTGCATTGAAGCCTGTGGTTTGCTTCTGACCTTGGTGTGGCGGAGGCAGGATACCTCCGCTACTATATATGCTATTTTCAAAACGCCAAAATAGGGGGGATGCTTACCACCTACTGCAGAATAGTTAACTTTTCAATTTCATCTTTTGACAAATCTGTCATATTTATGATGATATCAATATGCATACCAGCAGCTAACATCTTCTTTGCAATCTCAATATTGCGTTGTTCTCTTCCTTCTTCACGTCCTTCTTCCTTTGCTGTGTCCAGCGAATTCTTGATGTCGCGATACGCCTTGAGGCTATCCTCGTATTCACGCAACTCTGTAGGAGTGAAGCGGGCTACGGAAGCAGCAGCAAAGAGTTTGGAGAATATCTTTTCGCGTAGAGCGGCAGGGCGGTTATCTAGGCGTGACAGATTTTTAAGCACGTACATCCACTTGTCAGACAATGACGTGAGCTCCTCATCGGTCTTGTCAAATCGTCCGACTTCTACATATTTAAACATCAGTTTGGTATCAGGTATGCCGTCTGTCATCATTTATTCAACGCCTACGCTTACGGATACTTCTTTACCTCTGAACCAGTCTGTTCGTCTGGCTCAGGAACGTGGTGCCGTTGGGAGAAGCTGGGTTCTCGTTGGCGATAGAAGAAGAATCCGTACCATCCGGTTTCATAAATTCTTTTCTACTTTATGTCGTTGGCTGCAACCATACGTGATGGTTGCAATCGTTTAGTAGTTGAAAATGATATAGCGTTCATAAATACCATTCAATTTGATGCGGTCTCTTGCAAAGAGACTTCTTAAATTGCAAAGGTAGTCATTTTATTTGAATTAGACGGGAAATATCCCGTACTTTTTTAAGTTTCAGTTTTTTCGAAACACACTACACAATATCAGAGTCCATGAACAGATAGCCGTAGGTGGTCAGCAGTTCCTGCTGTTCGGTCTGGTATCTGTAGCGTGTTTCTTCCGTCGGCTCGCTGTCAATGAGGCGCTGCATCTCCTGAAGGACTTGTGTGCCAGCCTGCATGATTGGGGAGAGATGGCGCTGGAGCTTTTCGAAGGAGGGGGCGTAGTAGTAGCCAATATCCTTGATGATGAAGCTGAGGATGAGCCATGCCTCGGCGGGGAGCATCCGATATTGCGAAAGTTCCGTCAGTACATAATTGCGAAGATAGTCGATGTTCTCGGCTTGTGGGGCGACATCCTTTGTGGTCTTTACGGGATGAAAAAAGCGGTCGATAAGTGCCTCACGCTCATGGAGGTTACGTTCGTAGAATGGTGAGCCGTCGAGGGCTGCACTGCCAGTCTGATCGACCTCCTCAAAGTGCTCAGCATGCACACCGGCGATAGCCACACTCATGCCACCGACATCCATGATAAGACGACGGTCGCGGTCGATGCGAATGACGTAACCTTCGAGTCCTGCCAGGTCGCCAGAGGTGATGCGGAGGAGGATGCGGTTGCGAGCATAATAATGGAAAGGCTTAAGAAGGAAACGGATACGATCGGGCTCCGTTTCGTTGATGCGCATGAAGGGTCGCATCTGCGAATCGGGTATCACAGCCGCCTTGCCCGTACTGCAGTTCTTGCAGAGATAGGTATGTGGAAAATTCCAGTTTAGATATTCTTGTAGTTCTTTTGGATTGCCTTGCAAAAAGACGAGTCCGCTGACGGTCTGCAGTTCCTGACGCTGCACGCCATGCTTCGCTCGCTTCTTGTAATAGCGCACGGTCTTATGCACAAAGTGGGGTACGTTGTCGGCGTTCAGCCTTGCTTCCACCTTCCTCACTTTGCTATGATGCACAAAGACATACGACCAAGATAAAGAATTAGTACCATCCGGTTTCATAAATTCCTGTCTATTCGTTTATATGCAAAGATAGTGCAAACCGAGCGCAATAAAGCTTGCTTTAATTGCCGAGGTGCAGCCTATCTTCTACAAAGATAGACAAAACTTTTTATTTTCGCAAACTTCAACCCCCTTTTTACTTTTTTACTCTTTTACTTTTTATTCTCAGCTTTTTAAGATCATCCTCACTTTTAAACTTCCCATGCATCGAGTCGTACATCTGTTGTCCGTAGCGCCAGACGCCGACCAGAGCCACAATCAAGACATACATCAGCGAGAGCTGTAAAGCACTGATATACATACCTTCAGCACTTGCGCCGGGCAGTGAGGCGATAACCTTAAGCAGAGTGTTCATCTGCGCTACGACCCACCCCACTCCACTCGCCAGCCACTGCCAAACGACCGTCATCCACGCAGCAAACCGACACAACGGCGAGAGCACGAACAAGAGCATGGCGGCATATATGATAAAGGTGGTGAGCGGCACGGCGACGATGTTAGCCAGAAGGAAATAGAAGGGCACATTGCCGAAGTAGTACATCACCAGCGGCAGCACGAAGAGTTGGGCGGCGAGCGAAATGCACACAAGCGAGACGAGCTTGCCAACGAATCGGTGGTGAGCATAGCGCACGTAGAAGCGGTTGTTGCGGAGCAGTACATGGCATATCACGATGCCCATCACAGCCAGAAACGACATCTGAAAGCCGACGTCCCACAGCATCGCCGGACTCGCCAGGAGCATCACACTTGCGGCAAGGGCGAGGCTGTTCGCCGTGAGATAGTCGCGCTGCAGAAAGGTCATTGAGGCGTAGACGCTAAACATCGCCGCCGAACGCACTATGCCCGGCGACATGCCTACCATCAAGGCGAAGGTCCAGACGAGGAGAAGCGTTACGAGCAGTCCGCCCATCGTGTTGCGACGGCGCCCGAGCAGCAGCGCAATCATGACGTAGATGATGCCGAGATGTAGTCCGGAGAGGGCGAGCACGTGCGACACGCCTGCCTTCGAATACGTATCGCGTAGCTCGGCGCTGACAACTGTCTTGTCGCCGAGGGTCATTGCCGCAATAGTGGCGTACGAATCTTCGGAGAGGGCGCTGCCCTGCAGTCGGTTGAGCAGGCCGTAGCGCAGCGACTGCAGCGAGAGAGCGAGGCGGTCGATTCGCGGCATAGCTTCGAGGCTCACCTCCGCACGTTTCCACTTGTCCGAGGCGACGAACGTGCGAGCCACTATGCCGCGCACCATGCGCTGTCTGCGCCAGTCGAAACCGCCGCGCTGTGCGTATGTGTCATCGAAACCGCTGAACACCGACTGCGCCTCGATGCCGTCGCCTATAACAATGTGATTCAACGAATTAGGGTTCTGAAAATAAGCGTTCAGCCTATGTCCTGCGAGCCGCCCACTCACAACGGCAAGCTCGCATTTCATAGAGCGTCGCTTCTTGATAGGTTGCGACACGACAACCGCCTCGTACACTTCTTCTTCGCCCGTGAATGCGCAGCGCAGACTGTTCTCGTACGACGTAATGCGCCACGCTCCGCCCGCCATAACAATGCCGAAGATCAGCAGCGTCTGCATCATTTCGAGGCGCTTGCTCATGTGCAGCAGAACAAGTAGCGAGAGCAGACCGACGAACAGCCACTGCCACAGCGCAACGGGCACAGCGTCTGCCGTCACATCGCCGATGCAGATGCCAATGAGCAGGCATATTGCGATGCTAAGGAAGGTATGGAGCTGTAGTTTGCCGTTGAATTTCATTATTCGGTCAGTAGGTTTCTATATGCAGCGGTCGTGAAAATATCACTTGCACGTAGAGCTTGGACACACAGCCTTGAACTCGCACTTCTCGCAGTGCGCCTTACGGCTTGTGCAGATGTATCTGCCGTGCAGTAGCAGCCAATGATGTGCCTTCGCAAGGTCGTCAGCAGGAATGTGCTTCACGAGCTGCTGCTCCACCTTCAGCGGCGTGTCAGCCGTGCGCGGCACGAGTCCGAGGCGGTGGCTCACACGGAACACATGCGTGTCGACGGGCATCGCAGCCTCGCCGAACGCCACAGCCAACATCACGTTAGCCGTCTTGCGACCTACGCCCGGCAAGCGCAGCAGACTGTCGAAGTCGTGCGGCACCTCGCCCCCGTACTCGTTCTGTATCATACGAGCCAACTCGACGAGGTGGCGCGCCTTCGCGTTGGGATAGCTCACGCTCTTCACGTATTCGTACACCTCAAACTCGTCGGCTTCTGCCATAGAGCGTGCGTCTGGATAATGGGCGAAGAGTTCGGGCGTCACCTGATTGACACGCTTGTCGGTGCATTGCGCGCTGAGCACAACGGCAACGAGCAGCTGGAACACGCTGCCAAATTCCAGTTCGGTTGTCACTTCGGGATGGATGCCGCGGAAGTAGTCGAGCACATATTTATATAGTTCGCTTTTCTTCATCTTGTTTCTTTCTGTATTACATTATTATATCGGCAGCCTCATACTCCTATTGGACTACACGCTGCAAAGATACATCATTTGGGAAATGCAGACAAGAGAATCAGCGAGAATAATTATATAGAAACAAAAAACGGATTTATCTGTTTGTGGTTAGCTGCGAAGCTGCGCAAACAGATAAATTCGTTTTTATATTATTGCTGTCCGGTAAAACTAATAATGTGGTTATAAACGGGCTGAAAGCCCAACAATCACATAGCCCAGGGCAGCGCCCTGGGTAAACATTATACCCCACATCTACATTCGCCCTGAAAGGGCAAAAGCCTAATTATTAAGGTGTTGCCCTTACTATGGCAATATCTTTATCCTTTGAGCTTGATTGTAAGCTTCTCGAGCATATCCTTTGTCATAGCGTCGAGGTCGTAAGCCGGACACCAGTCCCACTCTTCGCGAGCGCAGGTATCGTCCATGCGGTCTGGCCAGCTCTCGGCGATGCTCTGCTTCAACGGGTCTACGTCGTAAACCATCTCGAAGTCGGGCTTGTACTTCTTGATTGCAGCGAACACAGTCTCTGGTGCGAAGCTGAGCGAAGCGATGTTGAACGCGTTGCGGTGTACAAGGCGTGCAGGATCTGCCTCCATGATGTCTACGGCAGCCTTCAATGCGTCGGGCATGTAAATCATGTCCATGAGTGTGCCTTCCTTTATCGGACAAACGAACTTCTCGCCGCGAACAGCCGAGTAGTAGATGTCTACTGCGTAGTCGGTTGTGCCGCCACCCGGAGGTGTAACATAAGAGATAACGCCAGGGAAACGCACGGCGCGTGTGTCTACACCATACTTATTATGGTAGTAGTCGCTCAGAAGTTCTGTAGTAACCTTCGAAATGCCGTAGATAGTGCGCGGACGCTGGATAGTGTCCTGCGGTGTGAGCATCTTCGGTGTGCTCAAGCCGAACGAACCGATTGAACTCGGAGTGAACACAGCACAGCCGTGCTCGCGAGCTACTTCGAGGATGTTCCACAGACCGTCGATACCAATCTTCCAAGCGAGACGCGGCTTCGACTCGGCAACGACAGACAGCAATGCTGCGAGGTTGTAGATGGCGTCGATGTTGTACTTCTTCACAACGTCGGCAATCATCTGTGGGTTCGTTACATCGCACTCAGCCATCGGACCAGCCTCAGCAAGCTCACCCTTCGGCTCAGCGCCCTTAATGTAACCAGCTACTACATTTGCGTTTCCGTAAATGCCTCTTAACTTCCTTGTAAGCTCCGAGCCAATCTGACCAGTTGAGCCTATTACCAAGATATTGTTCATCGTATATATATTTAAGCGTTTATGAATACAAAGGAAAGAAAAATTTTTCACACAGCAATACAAAATTGCTCATTTTTTTTCTTTCCGCTGAAAAAACTACTATAAACATTTTTTTGTCTCGAAAATAATGAGTTAATTTGCATTGTAATAACTGAAACTTTTAAATAACCTATCTCATGTACGGAAAAGTAAAAGAACATCTCGCTGCCGCTTTGGAGAATCTGAAGCAAGCAGGTCTCTACAAAGAGGAACGTATCATTGAAAGCCCTCAGCAGGCTGCAATCCAGGTAAATGGTAAGGAAGTGCTCAATTTCTGCGCCAACAACTATCTTGGTCTGTCTAACAACCCGCGCCTCATCGAGGGTGCGAAGAAGATGATGGACCGCCGCGGTTTCGGCATGTCATCTGTGCGCTTCATCTGCGGCACACAGGACATACACAAGGAGCTTGAGGCTGCCATCTCTGAGTATTTCCAGACAGAAGACACCATATTATATGCTGCCTGCTTCGACGCCAACGGTGGTTTGTTCGGCTCGTTCCTCACCGACGAGGACGCCATCATCTCTGACGCGCTCAACCACGCTTCTATCATCGACGGCGTGCGTCTGTGCAAGGCTAAGCGCTACCGCTACGCCAACGCTAACATGGAGGAACTGGAGAAGTGCTTGCAGGAGGCTCAGGCTCAGCGCTTCCGCATCATCTGCACCGACGGTGTGTTCTCTATGGACGGCAACGTTGCTCCGATGGACAAGATCTGCGACTTGGCAGAGAAGTACGACGCTCTCGTAATGGTAGACGAGTCGCACTCGGCTGGCGTTGTAGGCGCTACGGGTCACGGCGTGAGCGAACTGTGCAAGACATACGGTCGTGTGGACATCTACACCGGCACATTGGGCAAGGCTTTCGGCGGCGCTCTCGGTGGATTCACAACTGGTCGCAAGGAGATTATCGACATGCTGCGCCAGAGCAGCCGTCCGTATCTCTTCTCTAACTCGCTGGCTCCGTCTATCATCGGCGCAAGTCTCGAGGTATTCAAGATGCTTAAGGAGGACAACTCTATCCACGACCGCCTCGTAGAAAACGTCAACTACTTCCGCGACAAGATGATGGCTGCAGGCTTCGATATCAAGCCTACACAGAGTGCCATCTGCGCAGTTATGCTCTACGATGCTCCGCTTTCTCAGCGCTACGCCAACCGCCTGCTCGAGGAGGGCATCTACGTTACGGGCTTCTACTACCCGGTTGTGCCGAAGGGCGAGGCTCGCATCCGCGTTCAGCTCTCTGCCGGACATACACGCGAACAGCTCGACAAGGCTATCGCTGCGTTCGTCAAGGTGGGCAAGGAGCTTGGTGTGCTGAAGTAAAAACTCTCAACTGAATAAAAAAAGAGGTTACGACTGGTTGGTCGTAACCTCTTTTTTTATTCAGTTGAGAGTTTTACTTAGTTGAGAGTTGAAAGTTTAGAGTTGAGAGTTATGATTACCTTTAATAGGTGTGTGGTAAACAAGAACTCAATACCTTCTTAAGGAAATCATCGCTCGGCTTTGTCTCTTTACTTAGCAAGAAACTCAATACTCTAAGGTAATCATAACTCTCAACTCTAAACTTTCAACTCTCAACTAATCATAATTACTTGATAGTCGTTTTCTTTCCGTCTACAACATACACGCCTGCTGCGGGCTTGCCGCTCACGCGAACGCCGCCGAGAGTGTACACCTTGTGGTTCTTTGCGTTGTCGGCAGAGATAGAGTCGATAGCGTCAACCACCTTCTGCTTCAATGTAACGGTGTATGTAGTGAAGCTGTCCTCGTTCACGAGGATGTCGTTGCCGATGACGTTGATGGCAAGCTCGTTGTCGCTGAGCACGGTCGTAACGATAGCGCCCTTACCCTTCACCTCGTAGCCAATCTTCTGGGCTGCCTCTTCGGCGCTGCCCTCGATTTCTACGGTGTAGTTGAGTTTGTCTGACGAGAAGCCCTCAATCTGTGCGCCGTCGAACGTGAGGTTGCTGAGAGCGTGATAGTAGACGAGCTTGAGGTTGTCGAGGTCGAGCTGGTCGTCCTTAGATGCGCCCGGCACGGGGTTCGTGGTAGCCGAAGCGAGGAGATAGCATTTGTCGCTCTCGTTGCCGGTGTAGCTGAACTCGCCCGTAAACTTTGTCCACTCTGCTGTAGCAGGGATGAGCACCGAAGCCGAAGCTATCTTCTCAGCGCCAAGCTCGCTAAGCTCGGGGTCGTGGTATGCAGCGTCGCCGTGCATGATGATCTGCACACGGCCCTGAAGCTCTGTGCCCTCCTCCTTGGCTGTGCCCGGAGTGAAGCGTGCGTACACCTCGAATGCGTCGGGCTCGCCTGCGAACGGCAGGTTGGCGTTGACGTCGGTGCGGTCGGTGAAGTTATAGTTAGCGGCATCGGCAGCGTTTGCGCTGCCCATGTTGATACGACCAGTTGTCATGTTGCCGT
>OHBM01000210.1_pt1 | contig 47177 bp, 40 predicted proteins | sample 1577251 | NCBI WGS metagenome assembly OHBM01 (sample SAMEA3541557, study PRJEB24748) | human gut metagenome | biome: human gut; feature: human-associated habitat; material: faeces | place: China | collected 2012 | reverse complement strand
CATTTTTTATTTCCAGTTTATTATACACTATTTCTGACGATTTGAGAAATTTCCTGTAAAGCAAAAAAGGGACGTAGGAAAATCCTGCGTCCCAAAAGCATATATTATTATGCTTTATTCTTTACTTCTCTTTATTTATTGCGTAAGAATTCATCAATTCCCTTTGCTGCAGTTTTTCCTGCACCCATGGCAAGGATAACGGTTGCTGCTCCGGTTACTGCATCTCCACCGGCGTATACGCCATCTTTGGAGGTTGCTCCGGTCTCTTCTTCTGCAATGATACATTTTCTGCGATTGATGTCCAGACCCTTGGTAGTGGATGAAATCAATGGGTTTGGAGAGGTACCAAGAGACATGATTACGGTATCTGCCTCGATTTCGTATTCAGAACCTGGAATCTCTACCGGGCTTCTTCTTCCGGATGCGTCCGGCTCACCTAATTCCATCTTAATGACACGACAGCCTTTTACCCAGCCGTCTTCGTCTACTAAGATTTCAGTAGGGTTCTGCAGAAGGTCAAAGATAATGCCTTCTTCTTTTGCATGATGTACTTCTTCTTTTCTTGCAGGAAGTTCTTCCTCGCCACGACGGTATACGATATGTACCTCTGCGCCGAGACGTTTTGCGGTACGGGCTGCATCCATTGCAACGTTACCACCACCAACTACAACAACTTTTTTTCCGGCTTTAATTGGTGTGTCATAGTCATCACGGAATGCTTTCATCAGGTTATTTCTGGTTAAGAATTCGTTTGCGGAGAATACTCCCATTGCCTGCTCGCCAGGGATTCCCATAAATCTTGGAAGTCCTGCACCGGAGCCGATAAATACAGCTTCGAATCCTTCTTCTTCCATTAATTCATCAATGGTAACTGCTTTACCAATGACAACGTTAGTCTCAATCTTAACGCCTAAAGCTTTTACATTTTCTACTTCTGCTGCAACTACTTTTGACTTTGGAAGACGGAATTCCGGAATACCATAGATTAATACTCCACCTGCTTCATGTAATGCTTCAAAAATAGTAACATCATAGCCAAGCTTTGCCAAATCGCCGGCACAGGTAAGACCTGCAGGGCCGGAACCGATAACTGCTACTTTATGTCCATTTAATTTTTCTGCTTTCTTAGGCTTGATTCCATGCTCTCTTGCCCAGTCAGCTACGAAACGCTCTAACTTACCGATTGCAACCGGCTCACCTTTGATACCACGGATACATTTTCCCTCACACTGGCTCTCCTGTGGACATACACGGCCACATACAGCAGGAAGTGCAGATGATTCACTGATAATATGATAAGCTTCTTCGAAGTTGCCTTCTTTTACCTGTGCAATAAATGCCGGAATATTAATGGAAACCGGACATCCTTTCATACACTGTGCATTTTTACAGTTTAAGCAGCGTTTTGCTTCTGCTACTGCTTCTTCTTCATTATAGCCAAGACAAACTTCTTCAAAGTTTGCTGCACGTACCTCTGGCTCCTGTTCACGTACAGGTACTCTTGTTAATCCTTCCATTATTTGTCACCTCCGCACTGACCGCATCCGCCATGATGGGTATCGCCTTCCTGCAATTTTAACATTGCACGGCCTTCTTCTGTCTTATACTGAAGCTGTCTCTTCATTGCCTGGTCGAAATCTACCTGATGTCCATCAAATTCCGGTCCATCCACGCATGCGAATTTTACTTCGCCGCCAACCATAAGACGACATGCTCCACACATTCCGGTTCCATCTACCATAATCGGATTCATGGATACAATAGTTGGAATGCCAAGCTCCTTGGTCAGTTTACAAACAAATTTCATCATAATCATTGGTCCGATAGCAACACAATGGTCGTAACGAACACCTTTATCCCATAATTCCTGTAACTGGTTGGTTCCCATTCCATGGAAGCCATAAGTACCATCATCGGTTGTTACATAAAGATTGGTTGCAACCTTACGCATTTCTTCTACCAGAATCAAAAGGTCTTTTGTCTTAGAACCCATAATAACGTCACAGTCCACACCATGCTCATGCAGCCATTTTACCTGCGGATATACAGGTGCAGTTCCAACACCACCTGCAATAAATACGATCTTCTTTTTCTTTAAATCTTCTATATCTTCCTCAATAAGGTCGGATGGGCAGCCCAGTGGTCCAACGAAATCCTGGAATGCATCTCCTTCCTCTAAATATGCCATACGCTCTGTGGAAGCTCCAACTGTCTGGAATACAATTGTTACAGTTCCTGCTTTTTCATCATAATCACAGATAGTAAGCGGAATACGCTCACCTTCTTCATCGATTTTCACGATTACAAATTGTCCTGGCTTTGCAGATTTTGCAACACGCTCTGCTTTGACATCCATAAGATAAATCTTATCTGCCAGCTTTTCCTTTTTTATAATAGGATACATACTATACCTCCATACTTTGTTTACATCAACTCGTGGAATTCCAGACCACTAGATTTAATCATATAGGAAAAGTGTCAGAAAATCAACATTTTCCGACACTTGTTTCTTAAAAAAAATTTACCAATTTCTATTTTTACTGTGCAGACATCAATATTCTGTCATTGTCGAGACGCTTTCCTGCCTGGATGCGGAACTGCTCCAAAAGGCTGTCTACCGTCATTTTCTTCTTCTCTTCATCCTTTAAATCAAGGACAATATTTCCGGAATCCATCATCAGAATCCGGTTGCCAAGCTCTAGTGCCTGATGCATATTATGGGTTACCATAAGACAGGTAATATGATGCTCTGCAATAATTTTTTTCGTCAGTTCCAATACTTTCTCTGCGGTTGCAGGGTCAAGTGCTGCCGTATGCTCATCCAAAAGAAGAATCTTCGGGGTCACCATCGTTGCCATCAGAAGGGTAAGTGCCTGCCTCTGACCGCCGGATAACAATCCCACCGGCTGCTTCATTCTGTCTTCCAGACCCATATCAAGCTGGGATAACAGTTCTCTGAATTTTTCTTTATCGGATTTACGAATTCTGCTGAAAAATGCATTTTCTTTTCCAGATGCACGAAGATATGCCAGTGCCATATTTTCTTCAATGGTCATATGTGGTGCTGTTCCCTTTAACGGGTCCTGAAACAGATGACCAATGACTTTACTGCGCAAAAATTCTTTCTTATATGTAATATCCTCTCCATCTAGAATAATCTGTCCTTCATCTACATAGAACGCACCTGTAATCGCATTAAATGTAGTTGATTTTCCTGCTCCGTTGCTTCCTACGATTGTAGCAAAATCTCCATCTTCAAGAACCAGATTCAAATCACACAATGCTTTCTTTTCATTTACGGTTCCCGGATTAAATGTCTTAGATACATGCTTCATTTCTAACATTATCGGTCACCTCCCATTTCCTTTGTATTTGCTTCCGCCAGACGCATATTGTCTTTTAATTTCTTCTGTGCTGCGCTCTTCTGTCTGACAAACGCTACCTTCTTCTTTAAGAACGGGAATGCAATTGCAATTGCTACGATAATTGCTGAAACCAGTTTCAATGCCTCTGCCGGAACATTCAGTCTTAATGCAACGGCTACTAAGAAACGATAGAGACAGCTTCCTAATACAACGCCTAATACTCTGCGGAACATGGAGCCTTTTCCGATAATGGATTCTCCGATAATCAGGCTGGCAAGTGCGATGGTTACCATACCGGTTCCAAGGTTGATATCGCAGGATTTCTGGTACTGTGCCAGTACACCGCCGGATAATGCAGTCATTGCATTGGCTACACAAAGACCTACGGTAATTGTAAAGGATGGATTAATACTGGAGGCTTTTACCATGTCAGCATTATCACCGGTTGCCCGGATGGAAAGACCTAATCTGGTATTTAAAAATGCGGATAAAATCACGCCGATTACCAGTACGATTAATGCTGCCACAATCAGTTTATACCAGCCACCACCAATGGCATTTTTTGCCATGGTAAATATGGTATTGCAATTAAACAGGTTCACCTGGGAAGCAAATCCCATGACTGCAATATTAATAGTATAGAGTCCCGTATTTACAATGATTCCTGCCAGAATTGATTCAATTCCAAGCTTTGTCTGCAGAAATGCTGTAATAAATCCGGAACATACACCTGCCAGCATTGCTGCTGCCAGTGCCAGAATCGGATGTCCCTGTATCGTCACCATGGCACATACGGCACAGCCTAAGGTAAAGCAGCCATCAGTTGACAGATCTGCAATATTTAATATAGAAAATGAAACAAATAAAGCCAGTGCAACCAGGGCGTATATACACCCTAGTTCTAATGCACTTTGTAAAATGGATATTGTAAATATGGAGCCCATTCTTTAATCCCCCTGATTATCTTATCATACTATCGTTTTTTCTCTTTTATTCGAATTCTTCTGCGGTCTGAATCTCTACTACTTTTTCACACATACCGTCAAATACGCTGTAGTCAATTCCAAGCTGGCTTGCCACATCCGTATTTACAGTTGCGATTCCGTTGCTCATGGTCTGTACTGCTGTTGTTGCAGGATCTTTCCCATTTACTAAAATATCTACTACAATATCTGCTGTTGCAGTACCAAGGTCAACATAGTTTACACCGAATCCACAGAAAGCTCCGTTTAATGCGAAAGAGTCAGCTCCTGCATAATGTGGAATGCCTGCTTCTGCAAATTTCTCATAAATTGCAAGTTCTGCTGTCATTACGGTGTTATCGGTCGGTGTAAATACGGCATCTACACCGGCTGCAACTAATGCATCTGCTGCAAGAGAGATTTCATCATTGGTTGTTCCTGTTTTTTCTACATATTCAACGCCTTTTTTATCAAGATAATCTTTTGCGTCCTGAATTGGAACAGTGGAAGAATCCTGACTCTTATTATATAAAAGACCTACTTTTTTAATGTCTTTATTTGCTGCAAACATTAAGTCCATTACAGCTTCTGTATTTAATGCATCCGATGTTCCGGTGATATTGGAACCAGGTTTATCCATACTTTCAACAAGTCCTGCAGTAACCGGATCACTGACTGCAGAGAATACAACCGGAATCTGATTTTCTTCTGTTGCTGCCTGCATAATCATTGCGGTTGGTGTTGCGATTGGAATAATCACATCTACATCTTCTGCAACCAGGTCTGTTGCAATCTGGTTTAAGGTAGAAGAATCTGCCTGACCATTGTAAGTATAATCTTTATAATCAAAAGTAACACCGAGCTCTTTTGCTTTTGCATCCAGCTCTGCTTCTACTGCTTTCTCAATCTGATTTAAAGAAGCATCATCTACATACTGTACGATACCTACTTTATAAACTTTACCATCTGCTGCAGCCTTCTCTGTTGTTGCTGCATCATTGGATGCACTGTTGCTTCCGCATCCTGCCATTGCTGCTACTGCCATAGCCATTGTTAATACTGCTGCCATCATTTTCTTCTTCATAATTACTACCTCTTCTTTCTTATATGATTTATTGTTGTTCATAAGAGAAAGCGCTTTTACTGTTTTCCAACAGTAAAAAACCGCCTCAAGCTTATGCTTGAGACGGTAATAAAATCTTATTATCGCGGTACCACTCATATTGACGAATTGTCCACTCATTCATGTACGAATCATACATGCCGGATTGGTAACGGGTTCGGTTCCCGGTGACGCCTACTGTTAATTCAGGCCACCCTCGAAAGTCCATTCAGCAAAATCTTCCATACTGCAATTCCACCACCTGCAGCTCTCTTTGATTTCCAATCAAGCTTACTACTCTTTCTCAACGGTTTCTCTTATTGAAGTTAGAATAATACTTTTCTTTCACATTGTCAACACTTTTTTATGAGAAATATACCAGTTCATCTTCCGGCTTCTCTGCCGGCTCGATGGATACCGGATAAAGGACAGGTCCTTTTCCTCTGTATTCCTTGGCAAATTCCACATGAACTTCTGCGGTAATATTTATCCATGATTTGTGACCGATTTCTTCCGACTTCGGATATTTGCATTTAAATCCTAAGAACTGGACATCCTCTACACAACAGGTCATGGCAAAACGTCCCGGCACGAACATGCCCTTCCTGCTCATCTTTTCCGGATTATATACCAACGCAAGGAATTTAATTTTCTTGCCATCGTATTTCTTCGGATTATCCTGTGCATCCATATACCAGATTGCATAATCTGCATCCGTAATATCAATGACATCTGCATTGATGTCAAATGGCAGTTCTTCATCGGCACTCTCATCAATCGTTCCATCGGCACGCTCGTATACAATCTGTGCCGGACGGTTCTGTGCTTTTACTGCACGGCGGAACTTGCCCTTTGGTGTATTGTCATCACAACGGTTAAAGATTACTACATCTGCCTTAAACAACTGCTCCATAATCATGGCACGCATATTGGCTAGATACATTTCAAATGTAGTTGCATCTACAGTCGCCAGGGACTGGACAATTACCCAGCCATCCGGCATCTTTGTCTCAAGCAACGTAGCAATATCCCAGGTACCGTTATACTCAATAAAAATCTGCTCCGGTTTGTATGTCTCCTGAATCTTCTGCAAGGTTTCTGTTGTAAAATCTTCCTGCTCCTCAATCATTGCAACCTTCGCATTAATGGTATTTAATTTTGCTTCATCATATTCTTCATCACCGTCTTCACAGACAATAATTACCGTACGGTTGTCCCCGCCGAAATCATTTTCAAAAAGTGTTTCTTTGATTAATGTGGTCTTACCGCTATCCATAAATCCGGTAAATAAATATACTGGAATCTCCTGCATGGTTTCCCCTTTCCTATCTGACGGACATTATGCAATGCCGAATAATTCTTCAATCTTGTGTTCGTCAATCTTAGAACCGATGACACAGAGTCTTCCGGTGTAATCCGGCTCTCCGTCTCTTAATTCATACTCGCCTGGAACCATATCAAAGTAAATCCAGGAACCATTGACATCCTCTACCATTCCTTTTGCACGGAGAATCATACCATACTCTTCGCTCTCGGATAAGGTCTTTAATACCTCTTCAATCTTCTCACGGGTAAATTTATGCGGAGTCTCTTTGCCCCAGCTTGTAAATACCTCATCTGCATGATGGTGATGATGATGTTCGTGGTCATGGTCATGGCATCCGCAGGTGCAGTTCTCATCATGTTCATGATGATGCTCGTGCTCTTCATGGTCATGGTCGTGATGATGCTCGTGTTCCTCATGGTCATGATCGTGATGATGCTCATGCTCCTCATGGTCATGGTCGTGATGGTGCTCATGCTCCTCATGGTCGTGGTCATGATGGTGCTCGTGCTCATGTTCTTCCTCTTCTGCTTTGTGATGTGCTTCCGCAAGAAGTTTCATTTCAAGAGAATCCTGTCCTTCCATAACTTTAAGAATCTGTTCTCCCTTAATTGCATCCCAAGGAGTTGTAATGATTGCAGCCTTGCCATTTAATTCCTGCATCTGTTTTACGCAAAGTTCTAACTGCTCCGGTGTTGTGCTCTGGGTTCTGCTTAATACGATTGTCGTTGCAAATTCAATCTGATTATTGAAGAATTCACCAAAGGCTTTCATCTGTTTGGATGCTTTCTTTGCATTTACAACTGTAACCAGTGCATTTAATTTCACATCCTGCTCTTTTTCCACATCAATAACAGATTTCATTACGTCAGAAAGTTTACCAACTCCTGACGGCTCGATTAAAATACGGTCCGGATGGAATTTAGTAATTACTTCATTTAAGTTCTTTCCAAAGTCTCCTACCAGGGAACAGCAGATACATCCTGAGTTCATCTCGGTAATCTCAATGCCGGAATCCTTTAAGAATCCGCCGTCGATACCGACTTCACCAAATTCATTTTCAATCAGTACCAGCTTCTCACCAACAAAAGCCTCTTCTATCATTTTCTTGATAAATGTGGTCTTTCCAGCTCCTAAGAAGCCTGAAATAATATCAATTTTTGTCATTTTAACATCCTTCTTTCTAATAATTAAAGTGTATTTCACACTGAATTGATTTGTCTACCTATTGCAATATAGCAGAAAAAGTAAAATTTCTCAAGCAAACCGCGTGAACTTCATACAAATTTTATAAATAGCTTTTCTCAATATCAATGGGTATGATATAGCCCTGCATAAATTCCATTCCGTGCAAGCAGCTCCTCATGGGTGCCTTCTTCTTCGATTCCCTGTTCTGTCAGCACCAGAATACGCCCTGCATTTTCTATCGTAGAAAGCCTGTGGGCAATTACAAATGTTGTCCGGTTCTTCGCCAGTTTCTCAAGCGATTCCTGTACCACTTTTTCACTTTCGTTATCCAGCGCTGAGGTTGCTTCATCAAAAATAAGAATCGGCGGATTCTTTAAAAATACCCGGGCAATGGAGAGCCGCTGTTTCTGACCGCCGGAAAGTTTTACACCCCGCTGTCCGATATCTGTATCATAACCATCCGGCAGTGATAAAATAAATTCATGGGCATTGGCATTCTTTGCTGCCTCAATGACTTCTTGCCTTGTCGCATCCGGTTTGCCATAAGCAATATTTTCAAAAATGGTTCCGGCAAACAAATAAACATCCTGCTGGACAATGCCAATGTGGTCTCTTAAACTTTTTAATTTATAGTGGCGGATATCACAGCCATCAATTAAAATTCTGCCCTCTGACACATCATAAAATCTTGGTATCAGGCTGCAAAGGGTTGTCTTTCCGGCACCTGAAGTTCCCACCAGTGCCACGTAGCTTCCAGCCGGAACTTTCAGATTTATATGCCTTAAAACGCGGCTTAAATGTTCTTCATACCGGAAGGAAACATCCTGAAATTCTACTTCTCCCCGCACATTTTCCATGGCAATGGCATTTTCCTCATCCGAAATATCCGGTTCAATGGAAAGAATCTCCATAAACCGCTCAAAACCGGAATATCCATTCTGGAACTGCTCGGTAAAATCAATCAGTGTCTTAACCGGCTCGGTAAATACATTGATATATAAAAGAAACGTAATCAAATCCGTAATGCTCACACTGCCGCCCGGAATCCACAGTGCTCCGGTAATCACCACTACTACGGTAATCAACGTGGTAAATGCAGTCAGTCCCGCCTGATAACCACCCATAAAGAGATAGCTGTTCTTCTTGGCATCTAAGAAGCCTTTGTTTCCGCGGCTGAATTTTTCCTGTTCGACTTCTTCATTAGCAAAGGATTTTACTACGCGGATACCGGAAAGGTTGTCCTCTATCTGGCTGTTGATATCCGCTATCTTAATACGGTTCTGCCGGAATGCCTTTTTCATACGCTTATTAAAGAAATATGCATACGCTATCATAAACGGTACCAGTGCAAATGCCGCCACTGTAAGCTTCGGACTGATTCCCATCATAATAACAAATGCACCAATTATCTTAATCAGGGAAATCACAATATTTTCCGGTCCATGGTGCAGCAGTTCACTGATATCAAAAAGGTCTGTGGTAATCCGTGCCATCAGCTGCCCAACCTTCTGATTATCATAAAATGCAAAAGACAATTTCTGATAATGTGCAAATATTTCTGCCCGCATATCATATTCTATTTTTGCACCCATTACATGACCATTATTAGAAATATAATAATTGCTGTAACACTGGACTGCTACCAGCACTACCATAAACAGTGCAAGTTCTCCAATTGTTTTTACTGCATCCTGCTCCGGCAGATATACCACGATTGATGTAATATAACGCACAATCAGCGGAATCACCAGTGCTGCCACCGCTGCTAACAATGCAAAAAACATATCGGTAAAAAATACGCCAAGATATGGTTTATAATAAGAAATCATTTTCTTTAAATTCTGTTTCATCTATCTATCCCTCTCGTTTTTACCAGCTTATTTTTCATCACAACTGTCCATCTTATACTGTTTCTTTTGCAAATGCAAGTTTCTTTATGCTACAATGACTTTTATAAACGTGGCGGATTGAAAAAGCTGCCTGCATAAAATAATTTCGGTTATCCGGAGGATATTTGTTTATGGGATGGAAAATGCCAGTTGTTCTTAGCTGCATGTTTTGCTTGATGATAAACTGTCTTTCCGCTTGCTTTGACCGGATATCTGCACTGTCCGCCGGGTGCGGATGCGGTATAAGACCTGTAAGGGGCACTAGGAATTTCGGCAGGCAAAATATTTTGTCCGGCAACCGGTGCAAATTCACATCCATGTTCATATGCACCTCGCTGGCACGTCCATGTGCCAGCGTTGCCTGTTGCCGGACGAAATTCCAAGTGCCCCTAACAGCCCTCCTTAGGCATCCGCACTTCGACGGACGGTACAGATAGACTGTCAAACATTGGAAAGACGGTTTTTACAGACAAAAGCAAAATATGCAGCTTAGAACTACGGTATTTTATATCCAAAACAAATATCCTTTGGATAACAGAATTATTTTAGCAAGTGCTCCCGTTGTCAATCCGTGCCTTCTATAAATTAATTGTAAGGAGAAGAAAACATGACACATGTACTTCTTGTAGATGATGATACAAGTATCGTTTCCAATTTACGCACTTTCCTGAATCAGGAGGGTTTTCAGGTTACTTCTGCGAATAACCAAAAGGAAACCATCGATTTATTAGATTCCGGGCAGTATCACTTTGACTTAGCGCTGCTTGATGTCTCCCTGCCGGATGGAAGCGGCTTTTCTTTGTGTAGTGCCATCAAGGCAAACTCTGATATTCCTGTCATTTTTCTGACAGCATCGGATGATGAATATAGTGTGGTTGCCGGGCTTGACCTTGGTGCCGATGATTATATTCCCAAGCCCTTCCGGCCGAGAGAACTGATTTCCAGAATGAACAGTGTTCTCCGTCGCTATCACCGCGGCAGCCAGCCGTTGGAATATCATGAACTGAAAGCTGATACCGTACGTGGACTGGTCTATAAGAATAATGTGGAACTAACGCTTTCTGCTTTGGAATACCGGCTGCTTTTACTCTTTCTTTCCAATCAGGGCATCGTCCTTACACGAAGCCGGCTCTTAGAAGAACTTTGGGATATGGCAGGGGAATTTGTAAATGATAATACTCTTACTGTCTACATCAAAAGGCTCCGGGAAAAAATCGAAGCCGACCCGGCACACCCGGAATATATCAAAACCATCCGCGGACTGGGCTATAAGCTTGGTGACTAATTGAACTGCAGAAAACGCCTGTTATAAATTTGAGTACCATAATAACCGAAGAAAATGTATTTTCCCAAAGGAGTCTTTATGAAATTTTTACGCAATCCCGAAATCAAAAAATGCCTGTTTCTGCAACTGCTTGTATGCTTTATCTTTGCAGGCATCGGATTCTATTTTGATACCATCTGTGGTGTAATCATCCTTTTTTCATCACTTATTTTCATTCTTATTTTTATTATTTTCACCAGAAAACGTTACCGGAAGGTGGAATCCTTAAGTCAGCAGTTAGATGCGATGCTGCACAGTAACAGCAGTGGTGATTTCAGCGACTATATGGAAGGAGAACTTGCAATTTTACAAAATGAGCTTGCCAAGCTGACCAGACGCCTTGCAGAACAGAATCAGGCTCTTGAAAACGATAAAAAATATCTTGCGGATGCCATGGCTGATATTTCCCATCAGCTCCGCTCTCCCCTTACTTCCATCCGCCTTTTGCTGACTCTCTTAAAAGAGCCTGCTCTTTCCGATGAGAAGCGAAGGGAATCCCTGCGGGAATTATCCATGCTAATTGACCGGATGGACTGGCTCATTGAAACTTTGCTGAAATTATCTTCCATGGACGCAGGAACCATTACTTTTCACCAGACCAAAACCTCTGTCAAAGAACTGCTCTCCGCTGCGGCTGCACCTTTGCTCATTCCACTAGAGCTTCGCGACATCCAGTATCATGAAACCATAGAGCCGAAGGATTTTTCTTTTTCTACGGATTTACGATGGACGGCTGAAGCCCTTGGAAATATCTTAAAGAACTGCATGGAGCACACGCCTTCCGGTGGCAGGATTGATGTTACGGTTACCGACAATCCAATCTATGTTTCTATCGTGATTGAAGATAATGGAAGTGGTTTTCTGCCAGAAGATATTCCGCATCTTTTTGAACGCTTTTACAAAGGAAAAAATGCCACCGGTCAGAGCATTGGCATCGGTCTTTCCCTCTCCCGTATGATTGTTTCCAAAGAAAACGGAACCTTAAAAGCAGAAAACCGTAAAGAAGGCGGTGCACGTTTTATCCTGAAATTCTATAAAAAGTGACAGAACTGTCACTGAAAAGTCATGCTCCTGTCATCCGGGATGCTTATACTTCTCATTAGAATCGCATCAAATGGAAAGGAGTTACTTATGGAAATCTTACGAGCTGAAAATCTTACCAAAATCTATGGAACAGGAGAAAATCAGGTGGTTGCCCTAGACCACGTTTCTTTTTCTGTCAACAAAGGCGAATTTCTCGCTATCATCGGGCCATCCGGTTCCGGCAAATCCACACTGCTTCACATTTTAGGCGGTGTCGATACACCAACCTCCGGCAAAGTCTATATGGAGGGCACTGATGTCTACGCGCAAAAGGAGGAACAGCTTGCCATCTTCCGCAGACGGCAGGTCGGGCTGATTTATCAGTTCTATAATCTGATTCCGGTACTGAATGTCGTTGAAAATATGACACTTCCTGTCCGCATGGATGGACGCCCGGTCAACAAAGAGCATTTAAATGAGCTGCTGGAAATTCTCTCTTTAAAAGGGCGGGAAAATCATCTTCCAAACCAGCTTTCCGGTGGTCAGCAGCAGCGTGTCTCCATCGGTCGTGCATTAATGAACGCTCCTGCTGTGGTTTTAGCCGATGAGCCTACCGGAAACTTAGATTCCAAAAACAGCCAGGAAATTGTGGAACTCTTAAAATATTCCAACCAGAAATTTAACCAGACCTTAATTGTCATTACCCATGATGAAAACATTGCCCTTCAGGCAGACCGCATCATTGCCATTGAAGACGGCAAAATTACACGGGATGAGGTGATTCGTGCATGAATATCTTCCACAAAATCACACTCACCAACTTAAAGAAGAATAAAACCCGTACCATCGTCACGATTATCGGAATTATTCTTTCTACTGCCATGTTTACCGCAGTTACCAGCAGCATCAGCTCTCTTCATGCATTTATGAAGGAATATACCATTGATACCGAAGGAAGCTGGCAGGGTGCCGCTTTTCGTGTCACCCAATCAGAGTCAAAAGATTTTCTCTCCCATGATGAAATCGACTCTTCTGTTTCTTTAAAATATATTGGATATGCCAATCTTACCGATTCTGCTAACCAATACAAACCATACCTTTATATCTGTGGTGTAACGGATGATGTTACTACTCTTCTTCCGGTACACATTACGAAAGGACGGATGCCGGAAAACGATTCTGAGCTCCTGCTTCCAGAGCACCTTGCCTATGACGGAGGCATTGCTTATAACTTAAATGATGAAATTACACTGGATGTGGGAGAACGTGTGGATGAAGACGGTTTTGTTTTAGATAATAACACTTCACTGCTTGGTAATAAGTCAGAAAAATCCAAAGACGGAAAAGTAATTCCGTTAGAAACCATCACAAATACGGAACCAAAAACTTATCAGGTGGTAGGTTTTTACAGCAGACCTTCCTTTGAAAGCTTTCAGGCTCCGGGTTATACAGCACTGACTCTCTCTTCTGCCCGGACATCCTATCAGGATATTTACTTCTGTCTTCATAACAGCAAGGATGTATCCAGTTTTTTAGAGCAGAATGCACCATATTCTTATACCATGAACTATGATTTACTGCGGCTTGACGGAGCATCCATGGAGGATTCCTTAAACCGCACCGTCACCAGTCTTGCGGTTATTTTGATTGCAATTATCGTACTTGGGTCTATCTCACTGATTTATAATGCATTTTCCATTTCTATCAGCGAACGAACCAGACAATTTGGTCTGCTTTCATCCCTTGGTGCAACCAGACACCAGATGATTCACAGCATCCTGTTTGAAGCGGCTTTCCTGTGTCTTATCGGTATTCCGCTTGGAATCTTCTTCGGTTTAGTTGGCATTGGCATCACCTTCTATTTCACTGGTGATACTCTTGCCATGCTGTACCGAAGCGAAACCACACTGCACCTGACCCTGCAGCCATCCGTTGCCGGAATTGTGATTGCCGTCACCCTCGCTTTTATTACGGTATTGATTTCTGCTTACCTGCCGGCACGGAAATCCATGAAGTTATCTGCCTTAGAAGCCATCCGGCAGACCAGTGATATTAACATCCGTTCCAAAAAAGTGCATACATTTCCACTTACGGAAAAATTATTTGGCTTTGAAGGAATGCTTGCTGCCAAAAACTATAAACGAAGCCGCAGCAAATACCGTGCTACTGTTATCTCACTTTTCTTAAGTATTGTACTGTTTATTTCTGCCAGCAGCTTTTGTGCTTATCTGACACGTTCCGCCGGCAGCATTTATAACGGAAACGGCTATGAACTTTCCTGCACGATATATTCCGAAAATAACTATGACCCGGATACGCTTTTAACAAAAATCCGCGCTTTAGATGGTGTAGATAAGGCTTCTTACGGTGCCAGCTTCGCTGCCTGCTTTACGGTAGCCAAAGAAGACTGTTCGAAAGAATTTGAAAGTTTCTATTCTGATTATGAACAGGCTTATTACAGCAATACACTCCTGGCAGATGACTCCTGTGAGCTTACCACTTTGATTTATTTCGTGGAGGATCATTTATTTGAAGATTATTTAAAAGAAATCGGGGAAAATCCTTCCGATTATCAGAATTCTGATCATCCAACGGGTGTATTGATTGACCGGCTTCATGTATTCAATGACAAATACTATGACATTAATATTTTCGCCAATCCTTCTTCGCAGGATATTGTATTATCCGCTTTAGACGAAGATGTGAAAAATACCTGCACCGTCACCGCTGGTGCTTTCAGTGATACCATTCCTTTCGGTGTCAGTGCTCCTTCCGATAATGCGAAATATATTTTTCCATATTCCTGTAAGGATGCTCTCTGGCAGGCACTCAGCCAGAACCCGGATAGTTCACTGGAAAATTCATACTATATAAAAACAGATAATCACAAACAGGTACAGACCGACTTAAATACACTCTTTGACAACGAAAATATTTCTGCTGATATCTATGATTATATGGATTCCATTGAAAATGAGCGTGCCATGATTACCGTTATCAATATTTTTTCCTATGGATTTATTACACTAATTTCCCTGATAGCGGCAGCCAATGTATTTAACACGATTTCTACCAATATTATTTTACGAAAACGTGAATTTGCCATGTTAAAGTCCATCGGTCTTTCTCCGAAGGGCTTCCGAAAAATGATGCAGTTTGAATGTCTGCTCTATGGCTGCAAGGGACTCCTTTACGGACTTCCGGCTTCTATTGGAATCACCTGGCTTATTTATCGGGCAGTCAGTGATGGAATCGACTTTGGATTCTTTATTCCATGGTATAGCTTTGTCATTGCCATTGGCAGTGTGTTTGTCGTCGTTGCTGCAACCATGATTTATTCCATGCGTAAGCTTTCTTCTGAAAATATCATGGATGCATTAAAAAATGAAAATTTATAAAATCTCTTTTTCTTTCAGATTATAAAAGGTAAAATCACCGGTATTTAAAAGCATTCCATTGGCATCTGTAATTTCAAATGCTACTACTGTGAGGTTCCTTCCGGGTTTTACCACTTTGGCGGTGCATGTAACATATTCTGTTGCACGCGCCGCTTTTAAATAGCGGATCTGTCCGTCCACAGTAGTCACATAATATCCATAGGTTCCTGCCGCAATTCCGCATATGGTATCCACTGCCGAATACAGTACTCCGCCGTGCAAATCTCCATAGATATTTGTAAACTCTTTTTTGAATGGCAGTTCTGCCTTTACCCTTCCAAGTTCTGCCTCTGTTATCTTCATCTGCAGCAGACTTCCAAAGGGATTCTGCTCTAATAATTTCTGGCATTCTTCTATTGTAATTTTATTTTGCATTTGGTTCCTCTTTTCTTACATGTATCTTTTATCCTTTATTTGTACCCATTTTGTGCTCATTTATGTTTTTTGTCAATGAAACAATCTATCTGACTTTTCGGATTGCCAAATCCCCATCCTATGATGTAATATATTTTGTATGGTGTATATTAAGAATTTTTCTCACCATACACTTACGCATCAAGGAGGTATCTTTATGGATCCAAAGAAACAATTTTATGAAACACTCGCTACGTCCATGATTGAAAAATTCAAGAAAAGACAGATTGACGCATATTACTGTGCCACCAAAGAAGAAGCCGTTGCACTTGCCACTTCCATGCTGCCGACACAGGCAACCGTTGGTTTTGGCGGTTCCATGACTTTAACCGAAAGTGGTATGATGGCTGCTCTGCAAAATAAGACTGACATCACTCTTTATGACAGAAGCAAAGCTGCCACACCGGAAGAAACAACTGCAATTTATCATCAGTGTCTGAATGCAGATTATTATTTTATGAGTTCCAATGCAATCACTTCTGACGGACAGCTTGTCAATATTGACGGAAATGGCAACCGGGTTGCAGCACTCATCTATGGCCCGAAGGAAGTCATCGTTATGGCCGGTATGAATAAGGTTGTAAAAACAGTTGACGACGCTCTTGACCGGGTACATAATACTGCTACTCCTGCCAACTGCATCCGCCTTAGCAAGAAAACGCCATGTGCACTCACCGGAACATGTGCCGACTGCCTCTCACCGGAGTGTATCTGTAATCAGGTTGTTATCACCAGAAGAAGTGGTATTCCGGGAAGAATCAAAGTAATTCTCATCGGAGAGGAATTAGGATATTAATACGATTTCATAAAAAAATCCGCATACCAGATATACTCTGATATGCGGATTTTTATTTTATCCTATGCTCCGGCTGTAAATGTCGGTAGTTTCTCAATGACTTCCTGCAACGGACTCCAGTTCATCAGTTCTTCCTTTTCATCCTCTCTCTTGAAAGAAATCCCATTTTCCTTTTTCTGCTTTCTCTTTTCTGCACTTTCCTGAGTTCCCGGCAGTCTGCTATAGGCACCGGATTTATGGAATTCATCTGACACCCTGTTTACTGCTGCTACAATATATTCCTTATCCGGATCATTGTCCGATATACCGGAAACAGCGGTGGATACAATACGGTTTGCTTCTTCTTTGCTCTTTGCAGTTTTCAGCTCGTTCTCCACTTCCTCTGCAATCATCTGAATCCGTATCGCATGGGCATATGCAATGGGGTCATTTCTTTGAAGCCATGAAAGTTCTTCTTTGGTCAGCTTCTTTCCAGCCTCTAATTTCCGTTTGATTTTCGCCATTTTTTCCTGTTTTGCTTCTTCACTTTCTTCTGCCACATTATTATCATAAATGCATTTCATCATATACTGCGGCAATTCCTCCACCGTAGATACCTTCTTTGTATCCTGCTCCGTATTGGAAAATAAATTCAGTCTGACTGCCATCACATCTCCTCCTGATTTCGTAATCTGTTCCTTGCATTTTATCTTACACTTATATATCGGAATATTTCTTCTTTTTCCATAGTCATTTGTAAATGCTTGACAGCAAGTAGCGAGAAACACGCTTTGCGAGTTTCTCGAGTAAAAAAAGACATCCGCACCGGCATTTTCCCGGATACGAATGTCTTTTCTGGTTACTTTTCATGATACTTTTCTATTTCTTTATTTCCAAGTTCCTTTTCAACTTCCTATCTGTCCCACTTATCTGCCAGAGAATTAATCTGGTCAGCAAATTTCGCAAGATCTTTATTTGGGATACCTTCATTCTTCTGAATGACACTAAGCAGCCTCTGACCCGCCGCCAGCAGTCTTGCAAACACATTAGAGGATGCCTTTGCCGGTTTGTCTTTCTTCTTTTCAACCAGTTCACGGCTTCCTTCATGAACACAGACATTTTCTAATAAGTCATAGGTATCACCACTATATGGTGCAACCGCCTGATAGCCTAATTCCGTATGCAGATGCTCTGCAAATTCATCACAGACCTTATCCTCACCATGTACCACAAAGACACGCTTTGGTGGATTTTTAAATGCAGATGCCCATTTTGTCAGCATATCACGGTCTGCATGACCACTGATACCAGGAAGATTTAAAATTTCTGCATGTACCTGAATATTTTCACCGAAAAGTTTTACTTCTTTGGCTCCATTCAAAAGTGCATGACCCAAGGTTCCAGGTACCTGATATCCTACAAACAGAATCGTGCTTTCCGGTCTCCACAAATTATGTTTTAAATGATGGCGGATACGGCCAGCCTCACACATACCGGAAGCAGAAATGATAACCAATGGTTTCTTGCTGAAGTTAATCATTTTGGATTCATCACTGGTAACAGACGTTTTCAGTCCCGGGAATCCAATCGGATTAATACCCTGCTCCACTAATTTCTTTGCCTCATCAGAGAAGCAGTCTTCTACACTCTTATGGAAAATATTTGTTGCTTCCACAGCCAGCGGGCTGTCGATATAGGCCTCAAAATCTTCAAACTCCGGCAGCAGATGTTCTGTCTTAATCCGTCGCAGATGATATAGCATTTCCTGTGTACGACCTACAGAAAATGCCGGAATGACAAGATTACCACCTCTTGCAAATGTCCGCTTAATTACTGCCGCAAGTTCCGGTGCATAATCCGGCGGATCTGCATGTATCCGGTCACCATAAGTGGATTCAATCAATACATAATCTGCTTCATCGATAAACTGCGGATTTTTAATCAATGGCTTATTGCCATGACCGATATCTCCGGAAAATACAATTTTCACAGTCTTATCTTCTTCCGTCAGCCATACCTCAATGCTGGATGAACCAAGAAGATGTCCGGCATCTACAAACCGGATTTTTACTCCATTACAGATTTCAATGATTTTATTGTAATCACATGATACAAAATGCTCTAAAACCCCCTGTGCATCATCCATATCGTAAAGAGGCACTACTTCCGGTAATCCGGCTCTCCTAGCCTTACGGTTTCTCCACTCTGCTTCAAACATCTGGATGTGTGCACTGTCCTTTAACATGATATTACAAAGTTCGCTGGTTGCTGTTGTCGCAAATATCTGTCCCCGGAATCCATGACTATACAGCAATGGAAGTAAGCCTGAATGGTCGATATGGGCATGTGTTACAAACACATAATCAATATTAGATGCATTCACCGGAATCTCCTGATTCACATATAAATCCGGTCCCTGCTCCATACCACAATCCACCAGTATCCGCTTATCCTGACATTGCAGAAAATGACAACTTCCAGTTACTTCATGTGCAGCCCCTAAAAACTCCAATAACATAATACCATCTCCTCGCCATCTCTTTATTGTCGAACTTATGATAGTATTATTTTATCATATTGGACAAAAAATGTATACATTTTATTCGTTTTTTATTCAAATCGCACAATTTCTTTCTTCAATCGTTTCATAATCTTTTTCTCCAGCCTGGAAATATAAGACTGGGAAATTCCTAATAAATCCGCCACCTCTTTCTGGGTCAGTTCATTATCATTTTTCGAATTGATGCCAAACCGCAGTTCAATAATCGTCCGCTCCCTGCCGCTTAAATGCTCAATTGCTTTATTCAAAAGCTTCTTTTCCACCTCAGTCTCAATATCCCGGTAAATGACATCTTCATCTGTTCCTAAAATATCCGAAAGTAGTAATTCATTTCCGTCCCAGTCCACATTTAACGGCTCATCAATGGATACCTCTAATTTCGTCTTATTATTTCTACGCAGATACATCAGAATTTCATTTTCAATACATCGGGAGGCATAGGTTGCAAGCTTGATATTTTTTTCCGGATTAAAAGTATTAATTGCCTTGATTAATCCGATGGTTCCAATAGAAATCAAATCCTCCACTCCTACTCCCGTATTGTCAAATTTCTTCGCTATGTATACTACAAGTCTCAGATTATGCTCGATTAATTTCTTTCTTGCAGTCTCACTCTGCTCTTTCACCAATTGTCCGATACATTCCATTTCCTCTTTCGCCGGAAGCGGTGGCGGCAGCACCTCTGCCCCTCCGATATAGTGAATCTCCGTCTCCTTACGAAGCAGCATATCTTTTAAACTACGCACAATGCGAAACTGAAAATGCTCCGGTATATCTACTTTTAAATACATTACAACTCCTCTTTCCTCTCTTATTCACATTCCATCCTATAGCAGATGGCAATTTAAAATCATCTGATATTCCTTCTTTTGAAACAACGATGGACTTCCAAGTGCAATCACCGCCTGTAAAATCTGCCGCTCTTTTTTTCCTTCTTTAATATAAAGTTCTTCTACGGTAAGTGCTTCTACCAAGCCGTTTTTCTCTCCCATACTGCTAAATGGCAACAGTCGTACTACCGGCTCATCTTCCCGGAAAATCGGCATCAGAAGCTCTTTATCTATGATACTGACCGGTTTTCCCACATAGGGGTCGATCAGCAGATTTCCGGTATCATAATAGGCTTCTAACAGCAATTCATGTTCATGATAACAAAGACGCACCTGATAAAGATGCCGGCTTCTCTCCTTTCTGCTGCGCCATATTATGGATGCTGACACAGCAATTCCCGCCGTCAGCACCATTGCCAGATAAAAATGCTGCCCATAAAAAAGGCTCTTATTGAGCCACTGCATGCAGCCTCCTGTCAGAATCGAAAACAAAAAACAGCCAAGCCAGTTTTTTATCAGAAAAGCGACTCTTTGTGTCGTATGTTTCCTCGTAAAAAATGCAATCATAACCATGCCAAGCGGAACCGGTACATACATAATCAGCCGATACAATCTATAGGATGAAAGCATCAGAAAACAAATGACTCCCATACCACTTCCAAATAAGGCAGCAAGCAGTATCCTGCCCTTATGTATGAGATTCCGCAAAAATATGCCTGTCAGGAACAGATTCAGCACATCCATCAGGAAACTATTGACAAAAAGAACATCTAAATATATCTCATAAATACATGCCACCTCCCTTCCTTTCCTGCATTATACAAACTTTCCTCTGCATATTTTGTCAAAACAGATGCAGCCATTCTTTCATTTCATTGACAGAATCCGACTGCCCGGCAGGGAAGTTGCAAAAGAAACGTAATGCACTCTGCAAATCTTACCGTAAGAAGCTGCCACCGGCAGCTTCTTACGGATGCCTGACAACGAAAAAAACGCTTAGAACAATGGCTGTCACCAGTATCTGGTACATTTCAAATGTTCTAAGCGTCGTATCATACAGGAACTTCAAATTCCTTTTCTACTCTTACACTATAATTTTATTGCTATCCTTTTCAAAATGATAGTTCTTATTTTTTGGTACTCTTTAAGAACTCCGGAATTTTAATATCCTTCTCATGAACAGTACTTTCCGGTCTCTTTGGTTTGGTAATTCCAATAAATGGAGAAGCTGCCGGAGCCGGCTGCTGTGCAGCAGTCTGTCCCAGAGTAGATGTTGCTCCGAAACTGCTGTTGGTTGTAACATTAGCAGTACGGTTTACAAGTCCGGAATTAATGACCGGTCTGGTGGTTGCTGCTGTATTTGGATATTTCAATCCGGACATAAGATTAGAAGATGCAGTGGTTTTTGCTGCATTCTCTTCCAGTCCTGTTGCAATTACAGTAATCGTTGCAGCATCTGTCATAGTCTCATCATATTTTGCACCAAAGATAATATTTGCATTATCGCCGGCAAGATCTTCTACATAGCTTGCTGCATCATTGGCATCCATAAGAGAAATATCACCGGAAATATTGATAATAACATGGCTTGCTCCATTGATAGTTGTCTCAAGCAATGGACTGGTAACAGCCAGTTTGACTGCCTCAATTGCCTTATCATCACCCTTAGCCATACCGATACCGATATGTGCAAGACCCTTGTCCTTCATAACAGTCTGAACATCTGCGAAGTCAAGGTTAATCAATGCCGGCATATTAATCAGGTCTGTGATTCCCTGAACTGCCTGCTGAAGCACCTCATCTGCCTTCTTTAATGCATCCGGGAAGGTTGTTCTGCGGTCTACAATCTCTAATAATTTATCATTTGGAATTACAATCAAGGTATCTACATTCTCACGAAGCTTGTCAACACCGCTTAAAGCATTTACCATTCTTGCTTTTGCTTCAAATTTAAACGGCTTAGTTACAACACCAACGGTAAGAATTCCCTGATCCTTTGCAATCTTTGCCACAACAGGAGCTGCTCCTGTACCAGTTCCGCCACCCATACCACAGGTTACGAATACCATATCTGCACCTTCAATAGCTGCTGACAGCTCTTCCATACTCTCTTCTGCAGCTTTGGCTCCAACCTCCGGCTGTGCTCCTGCTCCAAGTCCTTTGGTAAGCTTCTCACCAATCTGAATCAACGTAGGTGCTTTACATAAAAGTAATGCCTGTTTATCGGTATTTACTCCAACAAACTCAACACCACCAATATTTTCATCAATCATTCTATTTACTGCATTATTACCTGCACCACCAACACCAATTACAATAATTTTAGCACTGGATTCTGCTTCTGTTGTTTTAATTTCAAGCAAGGTAGTTCCTCCTTCTCTCCCTCATTCTATATGTAATCTATGAGAAATCTGCTTTACAGATTTCTCATAAAAAGTATGCTTTTATTTACTCATATACTCTATCATATAATTTTTCGTAAAAATAATCAACCTATATTTTCTGTTTTTTTGAAAAAATTACGCCGTCTTTTCAAAAGTAATATCTGTGGTATCTTCTGTCCAGTCTTCCAGATGAAGAATGCCTGTAAGTCCTTCCAGATTTGGCATAATTTTCTCCATACGAACTACTTTTTCCGTAAGGCTGGTTGCCTGTCCAAGATTCACCGTAATCGTTCCGTACTGCAGGGTTACATTTCCCTGGTCATCATAATTGATGGTATCCGGAACCAGATTATACTTCTTTAAGGTCTGGGTTACTGCCAGCAAATCCTTTAGGGTGTCTTTTCCGCTTACGTCAAGCTTTTCATAAAGTACTGCATCCCCACAAGTCAGTCCGGTAATCTGCGGTACTCCTTCGATGACATCTGTAGACATTTCCACTACAAAGCCATCTTTGTCAAAATAGACATTCTGTCCCAGGGAATCCATATATAAGTAGCCCAGCAGTCCTTTTTCATATACTTCTACATGAAGGGTATGCGGTGATTTGACACTCACCTCCATCGTATCAATAAACGGAACTTCCTGTGTATCAAAGAAACGATATTTAAAATATACATATAATGTATTCCAGGAATAGTCATCATTTAAGACCCATTCCTTAATCTGCTCATCATTGTATAATTTATTGCCTTCTACTTCGACATTTTTTACGGTAAATACCTTGATTACAATGAGTGCTGCCAGTGCCAGAATCAACAGTGTAGTCAGAAATCCAATCAGGATATGTTTTCTTCTTCTCTTCTTTCTGCGCTCTTCTCGTATCATATCCTATCCCTCCAATTGAATTCCTCTGGAAACACTTAACGCAAGCCCCATTTCCGCCAAGAGGAATGATACCGAAGTACCACCATAGCTGATAAAAGGAAGTGTGATACCGGTATTTGGAATACTGTTGGTTACAACAGCGATATTAAGGATTACCTGAATGGCAATGTGAGCCATAATACCAACCACCAGCAATGCACCATATAAATCTTTCGCATTATTGGCAATTACCATAAACCGCCACAGCATTAAGATAAACAGCAAAATCAGGCAGATTGCTCCGAATAATCCAAGCTCCTCACAGATGATGGAAAATACCATATCATTCTGTGCTTCCGGTACGAACCCAAGCTTCTGCATACTGGCACCAAGTCCTTTTCCAAAAAGTCCTCCAGAACCAATGGCATATAAGCCCTGCATGGTCTGATAACCTTTATCATAATTCTCCGGATGGAGCCAGATTTTGATACGTTCTGCACGATAGCTTGCCAGTACAATAAAGACTGCTCCAAAAGCGAATACTGCGATTGCCATTCCCACAAACTGCGCATATTTCGGGCTTGCCACGAACGCCATTGCCACTGCGATACCCACAATGATAATCGCGGTACTTAAGTTCGTATAAGCAACCGGTCCAACCAGCGGAAGCAGTAAAACCATTACCTTCATCAGTTCCTTCAGATCACCAATCTTCTTTTGCATGCGGCTGATTACCGTTGCAAGAAAAATAATGACAGCAAGCTTTGCAAACTCAGATGGCTGGAAGGAAAGCGGACCAAGGCGGAACCATCTGGTAGAACCATTTCCATTCGATCCTAAAAAGATAACGGAAACGCACAGTAAAAATGCGCCTATGTATGCCACACCATACAGCCTCTTCCACACATGATAATCAATCTTGGAAATCACAAACATGGCAGCAAATCCAAGGCAGCATGCAAATGCCTGCCGCTTTAGATAATGGGTCCCATCGCCATACTCGATCTGTGCATTATAAGAACTGGTGCTGTACAGCATGACCAGACCAAAACACACTAAGAAAATAATAACAAACAAAAGTGTATAGTCAAAATATTTAATTGTCTTTTCTTTTGTGCCTGATTTTCTTCCCGGTCTGCGGCTCATAAATCACTACTCCTTTAAATTGCGCACCAAATCCTTAAATATTCTTCCTCGTTCTTCGTAGCTTTTAAACATATCCCAGCTTGCACATGCCGGTGATAATAATACGGCATCACCGGAAACTGCATTGTCATAGCAGATATTTACGGCCTCTTCAAGACTGTCTGCGAATACATAATCTGTAAATCCATGTCTCTTTGCACAGTCTGCAATCTTCTCTTTTGTTACTCCGATTAATACTAATTTCTTTACTTTACCATCGAAGCTTTCTATCCATTCATCATATTCAGACTGCTTATCATAGCCGCCTCCAATGAGAAGTGTCGGACGGTTCATTGCCTGAATTCCCTTAATTGCTGCATCCGGGTTTGTTCCCTTTGAATCGTTATAGAATTTTACGCCACGTTTCTCCGTAACATATTCAATTCTATGCTCTACTGCCTGGAACTCACGCAGTGTTTTTACAATGACATCCATCGGTACTCCGATACTTATGGTCATGGCAACTGCCGCCATAACATTTTCATAATTATGGGTTCCAAGAATATTTAGCTCATTGACATCAATGACTTCTTCCTCTTTGCCCTCAGAGACATAAATAATCTTCTCACCATTTAAATAACATCCATTCTGTACCGGCTTTTTACTGTCAAACCAGAGCACTTTCATGGATAAGGATTCCCCAAATTTGCGAAGTACTTCATCCTCATAATTTAAGACGCAGACATCGTTTGCTTTCTGATTCTTTGTAATGTCCTCTTTTGCCTTAATATAATTTTCCATGGTATGATGACGGTTCAGATGATCCGGTGTAATATTTAAAATAGCAGATACATCCGGAGCAAAATCTACAATTGTCTCTAACTGGAAACTGCTGATTTCTGCTGCTGTTACCGTTTCTTCTGTGGTATCTGCCGCTACCGATGTATATGGAATTCCAATATTTCCTACGACTTTTACATCCTTAAAGTAATTGGATAAAATTTCTCCCACCAGTGTAGTGGTTGTCGTCTTGCCATTCGTTCCTGTAATTGCAAGGATTTTTCCTTTTGCCACCTGATAAGCAAGCTCAATCTCACCAATAATCGTAATTTTCTTATCACGCATGGCATTTACCAATGGTAAATCGGTTGGAACACCCGGACTTAACACAACAAAATCCAGTTTATCCATCACTTCTTCCGGAAGGGTGCCCACATAGATTTCTGCCTTGGCAAAGCTCTCCGATTTTTCTTTGATTTCTGCTACACTCTGCTTTTCATTTCCTTCAAAAACGAAAATATTCGCATTCTGTTTTTCTAACAGCTCTGCTGCAGCAATTCCACTTTTCCCAGAGCCAAATACCAGTACATTTTTCTCCTGAAATTCCATTTTATTCACTCCTGTCTCTTTATAATCCAATCAATGCAACCAGACATAAGATTGCTGTTACAATTGAAAATACTGCCACTACCCTGGTCTCTGACCAGCCACCTAATTCAAAGTGGTGATGAATCGGGGCCATACGGAAAATTCTCTTTCCACCTGTTTTTTTAAAATAGGTTACCTGAATGATAACAGATAATACTTCTACCAGATAAATCAGTCCCACAATCAGAAGGAAAATTGGCATCTGAAGCATATATGCGGTAGCTGCCACAAATCCACCCAGTGCAAGAGAACCGGTATCTCCCATAAATACACTTGCCGGATATACATTAAACAGAAGGAAGCCCATCAATGCACCTACTACAGCACAAGTAATCGGTTCGATTCCGCTGTTGGTTCCCACTGCAACTACAGTAAAGAAGGTTGCTACGATAATGGTTACGCTGGTAGCAAGACCATCTAAGCCATCGGTAAAGTTGACTCCGTTTACAGTTCCGATTACTGCAAAATACATGACCGGAATTGCAAGCCAGCCAATATTCCAGTATTTTCCACCGGAAAATGGAAGCAGCATCGTAAGGGAAACATCTGAAAACTTCACCATGTATACCACAAAAACAGTGGTCACTACAAGCTGGCATAACATTTTCTGCCATGCAAGCAGTCCATCCGACCGTCTCAGTACAACCTTCAAATAATCATCTAAAAATCCAATTACGCCAAATCCTACTACCATAAAGAGAATCGGAATAATCTTCGGATAATCTTTTACATAAATCAGACTGGTTACAATAATACTTGCGATAATCATCAATCCACCCATGGTAGGGGTTCCCATTTTCTTCTGATGGGATTCAAGCTCTTTCCGCTCCGTCTGACCAACTTTCAATCTTCTTAAAAAAGGAATTACGACCGGTCCTAATAATGCGCTCACTGCAAAAGCGATAATAACCGGAAGAATAACATGATACGTCATAACTGCACCTCTTTTTATTTTCTTTTTGTATATCATTTCAACTTATCTAGTATACGTTATTTAGAGATTTCCTGCAAGATATCTTCCCAAAGTTTCACGGATTTTCCTGAATTTCCGCATCTTCTGTAACCGGTGCCTGCTCAATGCCAAGATATGGCAAAATATTGGAAAACAAATCCCGGCAGACCGGTGCTGCTATGGTTCCACCATAATAAACGCCTTGTGGATTATTGATAATAATTAAGGCAAGTACCTGTGGATCGTCAGCCGGAGCAAAGCCTAAAAAAGAAGAAATATACCTTTTTTCACTACGTGGAAGCGTCTGGGACGTTGCGGTTTTGCCGCCAATAGAAAAGCCTTCAAGAGCCGCATTCTTTCCACTGCCCTCAGATACTACTTTTTCCAGCAAATAGCGCATGGTGGTGGAAGTTTCTTCGCTTACAATATGTTCCTTTTGTCCGTAGACAAAAGTATGTGTCACTTCTCCTTCTGCATTTTTCGTCTCCACGCCAAAATGCGGCGTCACACGGTTTCCTCCATTTATAATAGAGGAAACCGTAGTTGCAAGCTGAATCGGTGTAATCTGGAAGGACTGCCCAAAGGACATGGTTGCAAGCTCCACCTGACCGATATTTTCTCTTTTATGCATAATGGTGGATGCTTCCCCCGGTAAATCTATATTTGTCCTGGATAATAAACCAAACTGTTCAAAATAATCGCAGAAGCGGTCGGAACCGATACGAAGTCCGATTTCTATGAATACCGGGTTGCAGGAATTCATAATGCCATGGGTAAAATCCTCTGCCCCATGCCCTCCCACTTTATGGCAGCGGATTCTCCTGTCCTCCACAATCTTATATCCCGGACAGTTAAACTGGTCAGAAAGACTTACTTTTCCCTCCTCCAAGGCTGCGGATGCTGTTATTATCTTAAAAGTGGATCCCGGTTCATAAGTGTCATTGATGCACTGGTTTCTCCACATTTTATTTAAAGCATCCTGCTTCTCCTCTTCGCTCAATTCCGTGTCATTCTCCGTATTTAAGGCAAAAGGTTCATTGAGATTAAACTCCGGTTCATTTACCATAGCAAGAATTTCGCCGTTCTGTGGGTTCATCACAAGGATGCTGACACTATCTGCCTGTTTTTCCTCCCGCACCTTTACTGCCGCCTGCGCTGCATACATCTGGATATTATAATCAAGACTTAAATAAAGGTCATCTCCTTCTACCGGCTCACTCCGCCGCTCTCCGGCATTTTTTATCTCTACGCCTCTGGCATCTGTCAATGTAAGTATCTTTCCATTGATGCCCTCCAGATATTCATCATATTTTACTTCTATTCCGATAATTCCCTGATTGTCCCCGCCAGTAAATCCGATTACTTTAGAAGCCAGTTCATTATAAGGATAATACCGTTTATAATCTTCATCGATCTTCACGCCCGCCAGTTCATAAGATCGAATCGCATCTCCGGTTTCTTTCTCCACATTCGTCTTAATCCGTTCAATGGAACTGACCTTCTCTACCCTCTTGCGCACTGTCTCTTCTGACATGCCAAGCTCTTTTGTTAAAACTGCAATTACCTTTTCCGGGTCTTCTATCTGGCTGTGAATCACAGAAATCGTACATACCGTCTTATTTTCTGCTAAAACCACACCATTTCTGTCATAAATATTTCCTCTTGCCGCCTTGATATCCCTTTCTCTTTCATGGAGATTCTCCGCCCGGACCCCATAGTATTCTGAACAGAATATCATAAGATACACCAGTCGTCCCATCAGAAATACCATCAGCAGTAATACTGCCACAAAAATAATCATAATTTTTCGTCGGTTAAAGGTTTTATTCCGATAGATGCAAAATCTGTTTTCTTCTTCCTCCTGCATTTTTTGCTGAAACATAAAAACATAACCTCATAAAAGCAGTTATTATAATCTATTACAACTTTTACAAGGTTATGTTGTTTTCTCTATTGTGCTACATCCTGTGGCTGTAAACCATCCTCCGGTGGTACTGTTTCCTCTGCAAGATCCGGTGTCTGGTCTACCATAGAATCCTCCGGTGCAGAATCCGGAACATCTGTTGTTCCATCTGTCGGTGCTTCTGCCGGGTCTGTCTCTTCTGTTACAACAATGTCCTCATCCGGATAAATATTAAGATAAGGCAGTGTCTCTTCGAAAATTCCCTTTGCGATTTCCTGTGCAAAGGTACTGTGAAACTCTTCTTCTGCGTTTGGTTCGTCTACTACTACATATACCAAAAGCTGCGGATTGTCTACTGGTGCAAAACCGATAAAGGAAACCAGATAATTTCCCTGTCCTCGAGGAAGCTTCTGTGCTGTTCCGGTCTTTCCACCCATGGAGTATCCCGGCACTTTTGCATATTTTCCGGTACCATCGGAAACCGTTGCATAAAGATACTGTTTTAATAATTCACTGGTAGATGAAGACACTGTTTTCTTTAACAAGGTTCCATTGTCTTCCTGTATGACATTCCCATTTTCATCTGTTATTTTCTTTACCACATGTGGCTGATAATAGTTACCACCATTAATAATGGAACAAAAAGCACTTGCCACCTGTATCATGGTAACATTAAAGTTCTGTCCAAAGGAATTGGTAGCCAGGTTAATGGTGCTTAGCTGGTCTTCGGTATAAATTAAGGAATCGGTTCTAGCTTCTCCCGGTAAATCAATGTTTGTCTTGGTACCAAAGCCGAAAATCTGCTGATACTTGGAGAAATTCTCAGGTCCGATATCATAAGACATCTGCATCAGGGCATCATTACAGGAATTCTTTAAGGCATCTTCTACTGTTTCAAGTCCATGTCCGTTGGTATTTACACAGTGAATGTCATGACCGGAAATCGTCTCGTATCCATCACAGATAAAAGTACGGTTCGGGTCTAAAGTTCCGGTATCCAGACCACAGGCTACGGTAAAAGGTTTTACGGTAGAGCCCGGTTCATAAGTATAAGTAATGCAGAAATTAGACCATAACTGGTTTAAAGCATCCAGTTCTGCATCGTCATCCATAGCATTAATTTCTTCCTGGGTATAATAGGCAGACAAATCCCTTGGATTACTACTGTCATAATTTGGATAATTTGCCATGGCAAGCACTTCAGCATTCTGGGGATTCATTACAATAACTCCCACATGTTTACTTCCAGCACCTTCTCTTGCTGCATCCCTGTATTCTTCTTCAAATGCAGCAATCTTATCTTCTACGATTTTCTGGATATTTGCATCAATGGTCAGTGTAACATCATTACCATTCTGGGCATCGATTACTGTCTTCTCAAAATTACTGTCAGAATTCAGATAACCATATTCTCTTCCGTTGGTTCCATTCAGAACACTGTTATAGGAATTTTCCACTCCATTCATTCCCAGATTACCGCTGGTAGTAAATCCTACTACCGCACTGGCAAGAGAACCATATGGATATTCTCTCTGATATTCTTTTTCAAACCAGACTCCATTAATTTTTCCTTTTTTCTCTGCATCGCTGCTCTTCTTATCGGAAGCTTCCTTTTCTGCCGCCTGCATATCTTCAAATACCTGAATCTCTTCGTAGCTTAATTTCTTTGCCAGAACATTGTACTGGCTCTTTGGCTTATCCGTAATCAGATTACGTAAATCGGTTTCATTCAGCTGTGGGAAACAGGTTATCAGTGCATCGATGGTCGGGTCAATATCTGCCGAATCACTGTTTAATACCTTACAGTCTAATATCACATTGTATACATCCACGCTGGTTGCAAGTATCGTTCCCTTGCAGTCTGTAATATTTCCACGCTGATAAGGAATGACCGTACTGTCATATTTCTGCTGGGATAATACTTTCTTTTCGTATTTCTTTCCACTGGTGTGTTCAATATACATCAATCTTACAATTAATCCCAACAAAAGTAGTGCTATTATTACAAACAGCACTACAAGTTTCTTTTGCATTTTCTTATTAAATTTTGCTATTTTCTTTCCGCCGCGTCTCTTTCCTGCCATTTTACCACCACGTTTGTTTCCTACTTATTCGGAATATCCTCAAACTGATTCATATAATCTTCTTTATCAACCGTATAATGTATAATCTGATCCGGTCCCGCATAGCTCATGCCAAGCTGGTTCATCGCTATATCCTTGATGGTTGAAAGATCTACTGCTGTCTCGATTCTTTTTTCTGCCGCATCATTATCTGCCTTTAATTCAGCTACCTGGCTTTCTAATGCAGAAATTGTCTTTAAATGCGTTGTAATTCCAGACTGCAGACGGATATACAGCACTGCTGCCACACACATAACCAGCAGCGATACGGATAAAAATGCCACATAACCCAAATCCATATGTGCTGACTTCTCCTGATTCTTCTGCGCCATACGTCTGTTGCGCTGTCTGATTTCCTCCCGCTGCTTTTCTTCCTGTTCTCTGCGGTAATCCGGTGCAGCTTCTAATTTACGGACAGTGTTTCCATCTATGTAAGTCTGTGTTCGATAATTTCTTCTTGTCTTCTCCATTTTCACATTCCCCTCTCTAGTCATTGATATGTCGTTCAAATACTCTTAATTTTGCACTTTTTGCTCTCGGATTCTCTTCCATTTCAGATTCCGTTGGAAGAATCGGTTTTCTAGTGATTACTTTCCCTTTTGGTTTCTTGCCACATACACACACCGGAAATTCTTTCGGACAGGTACATGGATTTTCATTTTTGCGAAAGATGTTCTTTACAATTCTGTCTTCCAGGGAATGGAAGGTAATGATACAGATTCTTCCATCTTCCTCTAAAAGGTCTATCATCTCATCCAGGGTATCCGATAAGACTTCCAGTTCACGATTCAGTTCAATACGAATTGCCTGAAACGTTCTCTTTGCCGGATGTCCGCCAGTACTCTGTACTTTCATCGGTATGGATGCCCGGATAATTGCGGTCAGTTCTCCGGTTGTCTCAATTGGTTTCTTTGCCCGGGCTGCGACAATATGCTTTGCAATATTCTTTGCGAACCGGTCTTCCCCATAGTCTCTTATGATACGATACAGCTCTGATTCACTGTAATCATTTACAATATCTTTTGCCGTTAATGTCTGACGCTGATCCATTCTCATGTCCAGTGGTGCATCTTCCTCCCGGTAGGTAAATCCACGCTCCGGTGTATCTAACTGAAAGGAAGATACTCCCAGATCAAGAAGGATTCCATTTACCTTCGTCACTCCGATACGGTTCAATTCTTCTTTCATATTGCAGTAATTACTGCGGATAATGGTTACTTTATCAGAATAATCCTTTAACCGCTCACTGGCTGCTGCAATTGCATCTTCGTCCTGGTCAATTCCTATCAGCCTTCCGTTCTCATTCAGCCTTTTTACAATTTCGGAAGAATGTCCCGCTCCACCGAGCGTTCCGTCTACATAAATTCCGTCCGGACGAATATTCAGATTGTCTATGGTCTCATGCAAGAGAACCGATGTGTGTTTAAATTCCATGTTCACTCCTTTAGATACTCAAGCCAAGTTCTGCCATGTGTTCTGCAACTTCATCCATGTCATCATAAGTATTGGTATCCTGCCATCTGTTCTTGTCCCAAATCTCAATTCGCTTTAAGACTCCGACTGATACGACTTCTTTCTCTAATCCGGCAAATTCTCTTAACACTGCCGGAAGAAGAATTCTTCCCTGCTTGTCCACTTCACAGGTTGTTGCTCCTGCAAAGAAGAAACGTGAGAATTTTCTTGCATCTTTTGAGGTAAGTGGTACGTTGCGGAATTTTTCTTCAATGTTCTGCCATTCTTCATTTGGGTACACAAAAAGACACCCATCCAAACCCTTCGTTACTACAAACTCATCACCGAGCTGTTCTCTGAATTTGGAAGGAACAATCATTCTGCCCTTGGCGTCTATGTTGTGACTGTACTCTCCCATGAACATTGTCAAACACCTCAGTCCGGTTGCTATTTATCCACAAAGTTATCAACTTATCCACCACTTTGTGCCATTTTCAACCACTTTCCTCCACTTATGAATACATATTACCCCACTTTTGGGAAAAAATCAATATACTACACATAAAAATGCACAAAAAAAAGAAGCACATTTCTCAATGTACTTCTTTCCACTTACTCTTTACTTTTATCTTATTGGTACAAGTTCTTTTTGCTCACATAGCGATACATAGTTCTCAATCAGTCTGTCCACTTCCAGGCTCAGGTCATAGCATTCATCCATACTTTTCGCTCGTTCCAGTGCTTCATCCAGTCGGATTCTTGCACGTTCAATCGCAATGCGAAGTGCTTCCCTTTCATCCATAAGCATTTCTCCTATGCTGTGTCCCATCTCTGTGTTGTTCTTTGTAAATTCATTTTACTCTGCTCATCACCAAAAATCAAACAAAATATAACATCTTTTTTCGTCAATATTCGACAGCAAGAGACATTTTCTCCTTATGCTGTGTTTTATAAAATAAATCGGCAATGGCCTCCACCAGCATCCGGTTGGTTGCTACTATATTCCGAATATCTGTTTCTATATTAATTTTTCTTCCAAGATACTGTTTATGCCTCTCTAAAATATATTCATACAGTGCCTCTGCATCAGAAAAATCAGCCTGCACTTTTTCCCCTGCTTCCATATTCCGGCTCATGATATAATTTTTAAGGCTTCGCTTCAATTGTTCTTCATAGGAACAATGATCCTTTAAGTTTCCCGGATAAATCTTGTTATGCGGATAAGTAAAATAATCAGCTACATAATGCGTTACCTGCCCGAGATTCATATAATACCGGCGTTTACGGGTCAGTTTCCCCTGCTGTTTACCGAAAATCAATTGATTCACCATCTTTTTCACATCCGGAAACGTCCCATTGATTTCATGTTTCTTATATACAAAAGATGGTTTGCAATCCGGCAGAATGCTGCCAATATAAAAAGACAGTCTATGTTTCTTAAGTTCTTCATCCTCTGTATTCTTTGCAATATAACGTGCCAGCAAAATATGTGATTTTTTTCTCATTTGCTTCCTCCTGTTTACCATCTACACCTTACACATTACTTCTGCTTTATTTATGCTTCAATCACATTATACTTTCTTTCATCTCATTTACAATAGTATTTTTCTTAAGATTCTTCTAAATTTCTGTGTCCAATCTGTTAAGAGTAGACACAGAAATATTTTGCTAAAACTTACTGATATTCCACTTTTTAGGAACAACAGAAGCTGGCACACTCTGTTTCCATACAGGTACAGGCATTCGTTCCGGCTACCTGGATGTCTTTTGCATGACATTTTCTTCCTTCATTGAATTTACAGTTTACTGCCTCACAGGTAACATCGCTCATCTTAGGCGGTTTACCGGTCGAATTGGCACATCCACAGTTTTTCTTCTCTTCAAAACTTCCACAGCTTGTCTCGCTGTTGCGGTTTGCATGTGCACCCTCTACCGTAATATTTCCACGGCAACAGCAATCATCTTTCTGGAAACTGCAGCTTCTTACAGAACATTTTAATTCTGTCACAAAAATCATCTCCTTTCCTTCGTTACATGTTTAGTATCTCCAAAGGAAATCTTTTTATGTTACCAACTTCATGTAAAAAAGAATGTATCTTGACACATTCTCGTGCCTGCGGCGGCCGCTTTCCTGTAAAGCAAAAAAGACTGTTGTCCGGTGCAAATGCCAGCAACAGTCTTTTTAAATCCATATAAATAATAAAATTAAAAATTAGATTTTATTGCATTTTTATTTTTCTTCTGCAACTTCTTCCTTACGGATTTCCTTTGTACGAATCTCTTCGCAGATTGCATCAATGAATTCTCCTAAAGGTTTTACACCTTCATCTCCTGCAAAACGGCTTCTTACAGATACGGTTCCGTCCTCTGCCTCCTGCTGACCAACTACCAGCATGTACGGCAGCTTATCCAGTCTTGCTTCACGAATCTTGAATCCGATTTTCTCAGAACGGTTATCAACTGTTACATCTACATCATGAGCTGCTAATTCTTTTCTTACCTGCTCTGCATAGTCTGCATATTTTTCAGAAATCGGCAATACTCTTACCTGTTCCGGGCAAAGCCAGGTTGGGAATTTTCCTGCATAATGTTCAATCAGCCATGCAAGGGTACGCTCATAACATCCCATGGATGTACGATGGATAATCCAAGGAAGTACTTTCTCACCCTTCTCATCGATATAGTACATGCCAAACTTCTCTGCACTTGCACAGTCAAGCTGGATGGTAACCATGGTATCTTCTTTTCCATATACATTCTTTGCCTGAATATCAATCTTTGGTCCGTAGAATGCAGCTTCCCCATCTGCTTCTGTATACTTGATGCCATTCTTATCCATAACATCACGCAGATACTGCTGGGTACTGTTCCAATATTCTTCGTCGCCCAGATATTTTTCTTTGTTGTTCGGATCCCATTTGGACAGACGGTAAGTAACATCTCCATCGATACCAAGTGTAGTCATTACATAATGGCAAAGCTCAGTACATCTGGTAAGTTCTTCTTCCGCCTGTTCCGGGCAAAGAATAATATGTGCCTCTGTAATAGTAAACTGTCTGACACGGGTAAGTCCATGCATCTCTCCGGAGTCCTCATTCCGGAACAATGTAGAAGTCTCTGACATCCGATATGGCAGATCTCTGTAAGAGTGCTGTTCATTCATGTATACATAATACTGGAATGGACAGGTCATCGGACGCAGTGCCATTGTCTCTTTGTCGTTGCTGTCCTTATTTAAAATGAACATTCCATCCATGTAGTGATCCCAGTGTCCGGAAATCTTATAGAGGTCACTCTTTGCCATCAGCGGAGTTCTAGTACGTACATAACCCCACTCTTTATCCTCTAAGTCTTCTATCCAACGCTGCAGTTTCATAATCATCTTGGTTCCCTTTGGTGTAAATAAAGGAAGTCCCTGTCCGATAACATCAACAGTGGTAAATAATCCCATTTCACGACCAAGTTTGTTATGGTCACGGCGTTTGGCATCTTCTAATTTCTCTAAGTATTCTTTTAACTCTTCCTTCTTATTAAAAGCAGTACCATAAATTCTCTGTAATCTTGCTTTGTCAGAATTACCTCTCCAATATGCCATGGAAGATGATGTCAGCTTAAATGCCTTTACGCCCTTGGTTGTCATCAGATGTGGGCCAGCACATAAATCTACGAAGCCGCCCTGGTCATAGAAAGAAATTTCTTCTCCCTCTGGTAATTCTTCAATCAGTTCTACTTTGTATGGCTCATTACGTTCCTGCATGAATTTGATTGCTTCCTCTCTTGGAAGTGTGAATCGTTTTAATTCATGACCTTCCTTGATAATCTTCTTCATCTCTGCTTCCAGATTATCGAGGTCTTCTCTTGAAAATGGGGCATGATCAAAATCATAATAGAATCCATCTTCAATTGCCGGTCCGATCGTAATCTTTGCATCCGGGAATAATTTCTTTACCGCCTGAGCCAGCACATGGGATGCAGTATGGCGGATTACCTTTAATCCTTCTTCATCACTTGCTGTTATAATATTTAAATTGCAGTCCTTGTCAAGAACGGTTCGTAAATCCACCACTTCTCCGTCTACTTCACCGGCGCATGCAACTCTTGCAAGGCCTTCGCTGATATCTACTGCAATATCATAGACTGATTTTGCTTCACTGTACTCTTTTACTGAGCCATCTTTTAATGTGATTTTCATGTTCAAGTCTCCTTTTCTTATTATATTAGTATTAATAACTGCAAAGTAAAAAATCCCTGATGCATAAAATTTATGCATCAGGGACGATACTCTATCGTGGTTCCACCCTGCTTGCTGTACTTATCGTACAACCGCTCATTCTGATGATAACGGAATCACCGGACCGGATTGGGGTCACTCAGAGCTGGTCTTCACATTACACTCCATCAGAATACTCTCACCAAATGTATTCCTCTCTTTGACTTCCTGTCATGCTACTCGTCTCTTCTTTGTTTTGTCCTTTTGACAAAAGCTATTGTATACTCTTTTTTCTGCTATGTAAAGAGTTTTTCTGCGAAATATTTTCCAAAATATTTTATTCTTATCTTCCGCAGCAGAATTTATATTTCTTTCCACTTCCACAAGGACACGGATCATTTCTTCCGACTTTCTTTCCAACTACAACAGTGCCGGATTTCTTCTGCTCTAAATAAAGCTTTCTCTTGGTATCTGCATCAAAAATTTCATCCCACTGTGGTAATTCATAGAGCCAGTCAGCTTTGGCATCTACCATGTTCTTGTATAATTTTTCTTTATCGAATGCAAGACTTACCTTGGTATCCTCTTCCATAGTATCAATTGGGTTTGGTGTTACCAGGCTGTCATTGATTCCATCTAAGAATCCAGTCATATCCATAATGCTGAGGTCGTATTTCTCTGCCAGCTCTTTTACCGTTCCTTCTACCTTCTCATCCGGGTTTGTTAAAAGCTTCTCATATACGCCCTTCTCTAACATAAAATATCTCTGCCAGAACTTCTGTAATTTTCCTCTATCTGCCTGCTGATCATAAGCAATCTTCTGCCATTCTTCTAATAATGCCATTGTTCATATCCATCCTTTAATCCATATTTAGTCGTATAACGCTTGTTTCAGTATAGCATATTTTGTGCTTTTTTCAAGTATTTATCCTCTGCAACTTTACATTTTCTGATTGACTATCCGCTGTCAAATGTTAAAATAATGTATATTGCTTTTTTCTAAAAACAGGTCATCAAAGAAAGTTGAGGTCATATATGAAAAAGACAAAACAGATTCTTGCAATTATCGGTGTTGTACTCTTAGTTGCCCTCTATGTTTCCACTCTTGTTTTTGCATTGATTGGAAGCGATTTTGCCACAAACTGTCTTAAGGCTTCCATCTATGCCACTGTGGTTGTCCCGGTTCTCATCTGGGCTTATACCATGGTATACCGCTTACTTAAGAATCATTACTCTTTAAGAGAAGATTTGGATTCCATCAAAAAAGAAGCTTCCGGGCAGGATGCTTCCGCAAAAACTTCAAATGAACCGAACATCAAAAAAGAGGATTGCGAATAACCACAATCCTCTTTTATAACTTGTCCACTTCTTAAAACTAAGCAAGTTTTGTTTTTGCAAGCTCTGCCAATGTTGCAAATCCTTCTGCATCATTTACAGCCATCTCAGCTAACATTTTACGGTTCATATCAACACCAGCTAATTTTAAACCATACATAAATTTGCTGTAAGATAATCCATTCATTCTTGCTGCTGCGTTAATACGGGCAATCCATAACTGTCTGAACTGTCTCTTTCTCTGTTTTCTTCCTGCATAAGAACTTGTTAAGGCTCTCATGACAGACTGTTTTGCTACTCTATACTGTTTGGAGCGTGCTCCTCTGTAACCTTTAGCTAATTTTAATGTTCTATTATGTTTCTTTTTAGCGTTTAAGCCGCCTTTAATTCTTGCCATGTTCTATTCCTCCTTAACCAATTCTTATAAATATGGTAAAATCTTCTTCATATTCTTAACATTTGTTGCATCTGTCATTGCAGGTTTTCTAAGATTTCTCTTAGTCTTAGTTGTTTTCTTTGTTAAGATATGTCTCTTATAAGCCTTGTTTCTCTTTAATTTTCCTGTTCCTGTTAATTTGAAACGTTTTGCTGCTGCTCTGCTTGTTTTCTGTTTTGGCATAATTTATTCCTCCTTAAAATCATTATCTTTTCTCTGCCAGCACCATACCCATGCTTCTGCCTTCCAGCTTTGGTGCTTTCTCCACTACTGCAATATCTGCAAGTGCTTCTGCAAAATCATCCAGAATATGTTTGCTTGCCTGTACATGTGCCATTTCTCTACCACGGAAACGAAGTGTAACTTTTACTTTATTTCCTTTGGAAATGAACTTTCTTGCGGCATTCATTTTGGTATTCAAATCATTGGTATCGATATTTGGAGAAAGACGAACTTCTTTTAATTCAACCGTTTTCTGTTTCTTACGTGCTTCCTTCTCTTTTCTTGCAAGCTCATATCTGTATTTACCGTAATCGATAATCTTACATACAGGTGGCTTTGCTCCAGGAGCAATCTTTACTAAATCAAGTTCTGCTTCCTGTGCCAGCTTATATGCTTCTCTTGCTGACATGATACCTAACTGTTCACCATCCGCGCCAATCAGGCGGACTTCCTTATCTCTGATTTGTTCATTGATCATTAACTCGCTAATGGTCGTACACCTCCAAAATTAAATTCACCACAGCTTTGCCAGACAACTTTCCGTTTATTTCCGCAAAAAAAGTGGATAGACAGACTATCCACTTCAAAATGATTCGCTCATTGCATACTCATTATAAACACTTAGTCACTTGATTGTGCTAAGGTGAGAGTGGATACTCTACTTTCTTCAACTTGCTTATAGTACCATATGTCATTTCGTTCGTCAAGCATTATTTTTACCGATATTCGCTTCTGATATTTTCCGCCCTCTCAATAATCGTTTCCGGGAACCCGGTAAAGGAAAGCAGGCGAATTGCATTCTGGGAATTTGCTGGTCCCTTCTGCAATTTATAATCAAATACAATATCCGCTTCTCCAAACTCTTCGGAAAAATGATAATTGTCATAACCATTTTTTTCAAGCTCCGTCAATTCCTTATCATGGGATGCCACAATTGCAATGCAGTTATGATGTGCCAGATATTCCATGATTGCTTTTGAAGCTGCAATACGCTCCTGGGTATTGGTTCCTCTTAAGATTTCATCAATAACACAGATAACCAGTTCATCCTCCGACAAAGCATCCAGGATACGTTTTAAATATTTAATCTCTTTAATAAAATAACTGTCACCGGATAAAATATCGTCTCTTACTGCCATGGAAGTAATCATTTTTGCATGAGGCAGGTGCATTCTTTTTGCAGTGCAGGTATGAATGCTCTGTGCCAGTATCACATTGACAGCTATGGTCTTGATAAAGGTTGACTTACCGGAAGCATTGGAGCCTGTGATAATGCAGTTATGCTGAAGTTCCATAGAATTGGTCACTGCTCCATGAAGCAGCGGATGATAAATTTCTTCCATCTCAAGCTGCTTTGCTTCCTCATATTCCGGTACTGTCACAAGAGGCAGACTCTTTCGGAAAGAGCCTGTGCTGACCGCTGCATCCAGTTCTCCTACCACCCGGTAAATCTTAAGATAAGCATCCTGGTTATCCATAAACTGATTCAATACTTTCATATAAGTAAGGATATGCCACTGGGTTACTCCCAGCAGGAAATCCTGCAGCATTTCAAACACATCTCCCATGGCATTTCTGCTCTGGATATTTAGCAGAAATGCCTTCTTATCCATTTTGGCAAATACCGGAAGCAGCGGTGCCAGTTCCTCACATATTTTGTCTTTCCGGTATTCCTGCTCCAGTTCTCGTGCTACCGTAATCAGGTATGCCGCCGTTCCCATCATATGAATCTCCTGGTCAAACTTCAGCCGGACCGTAAAGATATACACCGACAAATTCACAAGAAATACTACCACCAAAGCTGACAGAGCATATATATTATGAAATACGACTGCCGCCACAACAACTACCATCAGCAATATCCGGAGCATCTGATAAACCCAGAGATTTGAAATTGCAAAATCCTCTACTGTCTGGATAAAGGATGGAATATAGTAAGCCTCGTCTCTCTTTCCAAGCTTTGACAAAGTTTCTTCCAGATGATAGCGTTTTTCATCATCTGCTTCACAAAAAGCTATTCTTTTTTCTAAAAGTTCCTCTTCTTCCTTCGTCTGCTTCGCATAATGAAGCTTTGCATATAAAATTTCTTCTCCCATGGTGGAATCACAGTTGTTGATTCTCTGGTACACATCATCCATATTAAGGTCATTCCATGTGACCTCATCCACCTGCCGTGTTCCACCCACAGTATCCAGATAATTTCTTATCAGTTCTCTTTTGAATTCCTTTTTCTCAGGTTCTTTTCCATATTTTTCTTTCAGTGTCCGTTTGCAGCGGTTCTTCCAACTTTCTTTTGTCTTAATTGCTGAATAAGTAAATCCTGCAATCATAATTACTACAAGGATTGCTGCTTCCATTTCTTCGCCTTCCTACTGCATGATCCCAATGGTATCTATCCAGTAAATATTATCTTTATCCATAATTCCATTTACAGTAACGGTATCTCCCTCATGCAGGAAAATCAATTGTTCATTATCAGAAAACTTCTGCCAGTATACCATACCGTCGTCTCCTGCCAGATAAACATAGGTCTCTCCTGCAATCTCAACATACTGCATTTCACTGATTACAAAACTTCTTGTCTCTGTCTCACCTTCCGGAATTGTTTTTCCCTTGGCTGCTGTCTGTGCATTACCTGCAGTGCTGTTGCTGTCCCCGGAAGAATTTTCTGCCTCTTCCGGATTCCCAGTGTTTTCTGTACCGTCACTGCCTGTCATCTTACGATACTTTGCAAAGCACTCATCGAGACTGGCTGCTGTTGTTACCATATTATAAGATTCTACATTTACCATGCCATAAAGCTTCACTATGCCGCTGGCATCTTTTAATACCATAATATAAGTCGGCTGACCATCTACATTAATCAAAGACGGGAAAGATGCACGGTATCCTTTCTCCTGCACTTCTCCTTCTGCAGCAGCCATTGCAGAGCTTTCATCTGCTCCTGCAATACTGTAATAATGTGCTTCTGAAGTCCGCTCATTTACCAGTATAAACCCGATATTGGAGGCATCATCATTGACGGAAGTAACTCCGGTATAAATCCAGATATCCCCGTCTTTGGCAACATAGCCGAAGTTTGCTTCGTAAGATTCCTCATCTCCGTCTTCATCCTCTACTACCGTTTCCGTACATTTCTTACAGCCTTTTTTGCCGAAGATGCTGTTCATAAATCCATTAGATAATTCTCCATACCAGTTATACTGTTCCACCAGAAGATCCCCGTCAAAGACATCATCCATCCAGTTCGGCACTTCTGATGCATCATAATACTGACAGTCTCCGCTGATTGGGTCACAGCTGATTGCACCCTCAACAGTTTCTCCACCAAATAAACCGATGATGTATTTGTATACACTGGCAATATAGTATGGTTTTCCATCTTCGTCCACTTCAAAATGAAGATTTCCGAAAAGTTTATCCGGGTAATTCATACGGATATGCCTTCTTAAATCCTTGCCAAAGTAAGCAGACGGAACATAAATCATTCCTTCCTTTACCGGAACATACTGCGCCTTCTGTCCTACCGGATCAACAGTTATATAACCCGGAACACCATTTTCCTTATTTCCCATATATTTAAAGAAGCCGGCATACTCTAATGCAGATACTTTCGTTGGTGCCCCCTGATAATCAATCTGTGTGTAGTCTTCCGATACATTATACTGGCTCACCACTTCTGAAAGGCTTCCGATTTCACGATTACCCAGCAATACTGCACTGTCCGTATCCATTAACGCAATCTTTGATACAGAAGATGCTGTATTGATATCGCTGTTAAAATCACTGTCTTCGATGGTCAGGATATCTGCATATGCCTGTGCATGGAACATTTTGCTGCCATAAAATAAAAGAATCAGGAACAGAATTCCGATTACTCCAACTGCTGCAAAAATACCGTTTACCGGCTTTTCCAGCTTTCCTGCGGACTTACCTTCCGCCTTCCTGGCTGCCGATACCAACGCACCTATTATTCCTAACGGGAATAACATAACGCCTAATACAAACAGCCATAAACCTCTGGAATGAATATTCAATGCCGGAAGCAGGAGATAATACATCACTGCTACCCATAAAATATAAATAACCGGAAGCACAATGGACAACCCCTTTACATGAGGCAGCTTTACCTGCATTGTTTCAAACTCCATTTTCTTCTTTTTCTTTGCCATACCTAATCTCCCTTTTCTTCTTTGCAATTATCATTGTATTATTTAATTAATACAATAACTCAATTTTAAAATAATGTCAAGCGGAAGCTTTCTTCAAATGACTGGCAACTAAAAACAGCAGGACGACAAAATGTATTTTCATTTTCTATCGTCCTGCCTGCAATACTTATTTATATTATTTTTTTAAGCTCTTGCTGCTTTGCTATCACGCTTTTTATTCTGGATAACCATACATGCTACTGCAGCTGCGGTAACAGCCAGTGCCAGAATTCCCATTGGAAGATCTTTCTCACAGTCTCTCAAGAAAAACAGCACTGCCATAGCAATTACATATATAACAGCAATGATTCCATCTACTTTTTTCATACTTTCTGCCTCCTGCCTTTATGCATTTCTCTTCTGACGAAGTACTGCCCTTACTACATTATATCCTGCAAATACAATCGTAAGAATCATCATAATCCAATGGATGATACAGTTATCTTCTCCCGCCGGATTTGCTGCCAGAGGAACTGCTTCATCTTCTAATACCACCGGTTCTTCTGCATCCTGTGGCTGTTGTGCTGCCTGCTGCTGTCTGACTGGTGTCTGTGCCACCTGGGTCTGTGTGACCGGAGTCTGTGCCGGGGCGATTGGTGTCTGTACGGCTGTCTCCGGCTGTGTATTGTTATCTGCCGGAGTTACCGCTGTTTCTGATGATGCTGGCTGGGCTGGATTTGCCGGCTGTGCCGGTTCCGTTGATTCTGCCGGCTGGGTTGGTTCGGTTGGCTCGGTCGGCTCAGTTTCTTTCTCCTTTTCATCAAAAGAAGCATACACTACGGTACTATCATTTAAATCTGCAACATTTACTTTACTGCCATCTTCTAAAGTCCAGCCGGTAAATTCATAGGTTGTTGTCTCTGTCTCTGCCTTTACAGGATCTGTTACAGAAACTTCCGTTCCCTTTACTTCACGTACTTCCTGATATGCATTTCCGTCTACCATAAAAGTAACGGTATAACTGTTATCAACAATTTCTCCATCAATATGCCAGGAATTCGGATTAATCATCCGGTACCATTCGATGCGGTAGAATCTTGCATCATCCCCTGCAATGCCACTGTTTGCTGCATATGCATCTAAAACAGAGGCAAGGGTTACCGGCATCTTTCCATCATAATTCTTTTCTGCATCAAAAGACGCTGGTGCAGTAAAACCAGACATATCAGTTGTCACTTTCAGCTGATTTAAAGAAACTGCTGCTCTTCCTATATAGTCATAATTTGCTGTTGCATCACCAACTGTTCCTTCCGGACGGACAGTTCCTGCTTTCCGGATGTAGAACTCTGCCTTCTGTGTAAATGTATCTGCTACTTTTACATATACGTTATAACCCTCTGTGTTGTGGAAAAGTTTTGTATATGTTGTCACTACACCTGCATTTTCATCCTCTAAGATGAATCCATGGATTACGCTTTCCTCTGTGGTTGCATAATCTGCTGCTTCTTCTAATACAGCCGGGTCTAAAATACAGTTTCCACTTAACAGCAGCAGTTTTCCATTTCCATATTTGGCATATACTTTTGCACGAATCTTACTGATTCCAAAGCTTACATTTACAGTTCCACTATAGTTACCGGTAAAGGTTACGGTTGCCAGAGCAGTTCCCTCTTCTACATTATCTTTGTAATTACCAACAATATAATCAGTTCCTGCTGTTAATACTTTTCCATTATAAGTTACGGTCACATCTTCTTCACTGAGTGTTACTGCTTTTCCGGTATAATATTTTTCCTTTGCAGCTGCAATCACGCTGTCATTTTCCACTTCTTTCGGAAGAATGGTATAGGTTGTATTTACCGTTCCTTTATAGTTACCGATTCCGGTAATTGCTGCTGATGCCTCTCCTGCATTTGGATTACTTCCACTGTATATTACAGTATAATCTTTTCCTTCTACTAATGTTTTGTCTCCATCCTTTACCACAACTGCAACTGTGTTTCCAGTATACTCAGTATCCTTTGCAGTTACCATTTCATTCGTCAACGTTTTCTGCCGGATAGTAAAGGCTGCTTCATTACTGTCTGCGGATTCAAATTTCTTTGCACTGGCTGTTGCAATTACCGTATAAGTTCCTGCATCCACCGGTGCCTTGCTTAATTTATTTCCTGCCTCATCATAATAAGTATAAGTAATGGAAATGCTTGGATTCTTCTCAATTCCCCAGCTGTATGCATTCGCATCACAGCTTAAGTTTTTCTCATCATTACTGCCATTATATTCAAAATCACTGGCTGTAAGATTTGCATACAATGCTTTTAAATAGGTTCTTACCGGTACAATAAATACAGTCTCTTTATAGTTCTCTGCTGCATTTCCTTCCGGCACAAATACTACATGATGGTCTACATCTTCAAAGATTGCAGTTCCAGTAGTATTAAACCACAGTGTCTCATCCGGGCTCTGCCACTCAAAATGGCCTTCCAGTTCCTGGTTCTCATCATTGACCGCTACTGCCATTCCGCCATTCAGATGGGACTCTCTCAGTTTTCCGGACATATGATTGATTGTTGCAGATGGTTTTTCCTTAATTACTGCCTCTGCCTTATTTACAGTTACCGTATAAGTCCTGCTTCCTGCCTCATATACATCTGTTGCCGGTGTTGTAATCGTATAAGTATAAGTTCCTGCATTTAAAATCTCTTTGTCACAGGTTCCAACAATACCACTCTTTGGACCATCCTTTACAAAGTTCTTTGCATTCAGTGTCTGGACTTTTCCGTTATAAGTCAGATTTGAAATGCTCTCTTCAAATACCGGAGTTCTCTTACTGATTTTAATAGTATATTTTTCTGTTTTCCATTGAAAGAGATAATTCTTATACTTGCACTTCAAGGTAACTGTTCCTGTCTTATCCGCAGTTACAGATACCTCTTTCTTATTTGTATTTTTTAATGTTACCTTATCTTTTCCACTGGTAACACTCCATTTGGTTTCGTAAGCAATCCATGCAGAACACTCGATTTTCTTCGTATCCTGCAGCTGCATCTTAATTGTACCATCCTTTTCGGCAGCTTTTACTGTCATCCCGGTTATTCCGGATAAGGACAATACCATCAATGCTGCCATTACAAAAGCTGTAATTCTTTTTCCCAACATTTTGGCTACTCTCATGTTTTTTCTCCTTTTATTCATTTTATCCATTTCCTGTTGATTTATGAATTGTATAACCAATCATAGCCTACTCTGTGTTATAAAAAGCGTTATATTTTTCTATTTTTTCTTTATTCTTCCGAATTGTACTTAAATCTTCCTGTTTGTATTGTATTTCTCCTCGTATCTACTCGTCTGTTCCATTCACCAATACTTTATGATATTTCACATATTTCTTTCCAGCCGTCCGTTCCATGTTGTCATTGATTCTTTCTATCACAAGTCCGCAATTTTCTTCTTCAATACCTATTAAAAGTATCAGATACTGGTTTGTGCTGTATCTGGTATACAGGTCACCGCTGCGCAGGGAGTTTTTCAATGCCTGCTCCAGTTCTGCCCGGATGTATTCGAAATGAACACCGCCTTCAGAAGCATACCCCTTCCCATCGGTAATGGTGCTCATAAGAAGCCACGCACTCTTTCCCGTACGCTGCAAAACCCGTTTTGCAAAGCGGTAATTTTCAATGAAAACAGGATACGAACAGTAAAATGCTCCTTCCTCTCTCTCTTCTTCCAACTTCTCCTGTATTGCCTGAATATGAGTGGCATCATCCTCCGTAACACAGCTGCTGATTCGTTTTAATTGTTCCAGCATAGACTTTGAAGGCTCACTGCCAAGCTCTGCCAGCAGCATTTCTTCTGTCTTATGATATAATGCCACCGCCTCTTTGGAACGCTTCATGGCAATCAATGCCTCCATCTGGTATACCTGCCAGTCATCCAGTGGATAAAGAACCGCTGCTTTTTCTGCTATCTCATATAATTTCTGATACTCCTGCTCATCCCGGTAAATTCCGCACAGTCTCTTTACACAGGACATATATAATTTCCGGTATTTCGTTGCCCAGGAAATTACCCATTCTGATGCTCCCAGTGCCGGCAAAAATTCTCCACGGTACAGCCTGACTGCTTCCTCTAATTCTGTTTTTCCAAAATCTTCCGCCTGTTTCAATGCATGCTCTGCCTTCTCTTCAAAAGAAATGCAATCACAACGATACGGAATTTCCAGTGTCCAGTAATAAACTCCCTTTCGGCTTATAATATAATCGCTCTCCGGCAGTCCCTGCTCCTTAAGCAGTTTCCGCACCCGGAAAAGAATTGCCCGGAAACTGTTGGATGGGTTTGCGACCTCCTCATTTTCCCATAGTCTTCCCACCAGTTCTTCCCTTGTTACCCCTTCTGTACC
>OHBM01000204.1_pt1 | contig 47945 bp, 28 predicted proteins | sample 1577251 | NCBI WGS metagenome assembly OHBM01 (sample SAMEA3541557, study PRJEB24748) | human gut metagenome | biome: human gut; feature: human-associated habitat; material: faeces | place: China | collected 2012 | reverse complement strand
GTATAGATTAGCAAAGGTGTATGCATAAAGGGAAATTAACAAATGTTAATCCCCCCCCCAAGAATTACAACTGAGCCCTGTCGGCTCAGTCTGAAAACTTGGGGGAATTAGGGCGTCTGTAAGAACAGACATTATTTGCTATTGATTGAAGATAGAAGTATTCAAGCAGCATAGAGCTACTAATGATTGTTCTCATGAAACTCCCATTGTTTCCACGAATTTACATCTTTTTGAAAGACATTTCAATATGAACTGCTTTGTGACAAAGTTCCGGTAGCCTTTAAATATTCCACATAATTCAAATACAGACGGAAATGAGTATCCACTTGTACACAATAAGCCTGTTGCCATAAAGTTTGAGCTTCAAGATAATCCGATAAAGTTTCTAAACCCACCTCATACTGCTTCTTACTCACCCTCATATTCTCTTCTGCCTGTTGCAAAGAACGGTCGGAAAGTTCACTTTCTAAGCGAGCCTCATCCAAATTGTTAGCAGCCAAAGTCAATTCCAACAGCATTTTCTCATTCATATCAGCCTGCTCCAAACGAGTCTGTTCCAACTTAGCTTTGGCGGCATGCACTTTGTTGATACGCTCTCCAAAGTGAAAAAGAGGAACGCTGACATTCAATAAGACTGAAAATCCTCCTTTATACAAAAATGTTTCATCATTTACTTCCAAACCATGAATATAATTATATGAGCCTTTAACACCAACCTTAGGCAACAGTTCGCTACGATTCAATTTCACTTGCTGTTTTGCCATAGCTACTTGTTTATTTAAAATGCCATATTCAGGACGAGCCGTAATATCCGATACCTGCATCATTATATTCTCTTTCACTTCAGGATAGTCTCCCGACACCTGTATATCTGCAATTAAAGGTTTACCAATAAAATGACACAAATTCATTGTTGCCAAGCGCAATGCGTTCTCTGCTTTGCGCATATTGAGTTCACTTTCATTCAATTTTACCTGCACTTTCAGCACGTCATTCTGAGGCTTTAACCCATGACGATATGCACTTTCCACATTCTTATGCAACTCAACCAGCACAGTATGATACCTATCGGCCACATTCTTCATTTCCCTAGCTTTAACTACTTGGGCATATGCCTTATCGGTATTCAAAATAACTGTGGTAGCCGTCAGGGTTTCATTCATTTGCGCCATCTCCTTGCCCAATACAGACATTTTATAAGCCGCCGTAATTTTTCCACCCATATAGAGAGGTTGTTCAACTTCCACTCCTCCCATATAAATAAGCCCGATTTTATACTTTAAATCAATTCCCGGGAAATAAGAGAAACCGCCATTGGGCAGAAATTGACCGGATGAATTAGGCATAAACACCGGCAGATTTCCTCCTTCTATACCATAATGTCCACTGGCACTGCTATAAATACCGGTCCCACTCGCCGTAAAATTCGGAAAGAAATTTCCTTTATAACTTTTAGCCATATATCGCGCGCTTTCTGTCTGCCGGACAGAAGCTGCCATTTCTTTATTATATTGAAGAGCCATCTCACGACATTGCTTCAAGCTCAACACCTCTTGAGAAAATAAAGCTGATGAGCAAAATAAAGCACCAATCAAAATAGATATCTTTTTCATTTGTCAGTCTGTTTTATATGAAAAAATAATGCATAAAGAACAGGTATAAACAGTAATGTTATGAGTGTACCAAACAGTAATCCTCCCATGATGGCGGCTGCCAATGAACCAAACATGGCATCTGTCAGCAAAGGAATCATACCTAAGATGGTAGTCAGAGAAGCCATCATCACAGGACGTAAACGACTTTGCGAACTATCGATTAATGCTGCTGTCGGTTCAACTCCCCGGTTTATCTGCAACGTTATTTCATCCATCAACACAATACCATTTTTAATCAACATACCTATCAATCCCAGCGTCCCCACTATCGCAACAAAATTGAAAGTCTTTCCAGTGAGCAGCATGACTGCCACCACTCCCACAAAGACAAGAGGAATACAACAGAAAATAATAATCGGTTTGCGATAATCTTTAAACAACATAATCAGGATAGCAATCATCAGGATAATAGCCAATGGAAAATTCTTGAATAAATATTTCATAGAATCCGTACTGGCTATTTTTTCTCCTTGCCAACACAATGTATAACCTTCGGGCAAAGGAATATTTTCTATCTGCGAAGCAACAGCCAAACGTGCTTGTTCCGTTTCAAGTCCCGGAGCCGGTGAGCACTGCACACGCTGGCTTCTCTGTCCGTTATAACGCGGAACCACCGGGTCTTCCCACCTTACGTCCACTCCTTTACTAATTTGTTTCAATGGAGTGCTGCCCATAATACCTTCCACTAGTTCTTCTTTTGACAGTGAACCCGATTTCAACTTTACCATCATTTCTTCATTCAGCAGACCATTGAGTGACGGTATAGAAGAAAACACCTGTGTATTACCTAAATCTTCTATCGGATTTCCTTCTTCATTCAAACATTTCAAATAGATTGTATTGGCATGAATTCCCTCATAAAATGAACCGATGGGAATTCCTCCGGTAGCTGTCAGTAAAGAGAGACTGACATCGTTGCGGCTCAACCCCAAAGCACGTGCGGCCGGCTGGTCATATTCTATTGTCAGCACCGGAACCTGCGGCTCCCAATCTGTCGTCACAAGGCGTACTTCAGGAGTATTTTCCATAATATGACGTGCACTGTCTGCCAAACGGTGCAACACCGCCGGGTCGGGTCCCATAAACTGTGCCTCAATAGGATACTTCTTGAACATCAGGTTATAACGCTTTAAATTGACATACGCATCAGGATATGCCTGCGACAGATAAGACTGAATCTCGTCCATATTATCCACCAATTCTTCCGGTGAAGTAAAGTCTATAATCAGTTCCCCATAAGAAAGAGAAGGATTAGCAATACTCCGCACCAAATTATAACGTCCGGGAGTTCCGCCAACAGAAGTCGTAACATGGGTTATTTCCTTCCTGCTCTTCAAATACGTCTCTATTTCCCGCAAATCATGGACAACTCGCGTTGAATTAGTCCCTTCAGGCAATTTATACTCCATATAAAGCTGATTGTAGACCATATCGGGGAAGAATCCTTGTTTCATATAACCATATCCCCAAAGAGAGAGCCCCAATAAACCAACCATAGCAAATACAAAGCTCCAGCGATGAGACAAGCCAAAGTAAAGAGCAGCTCTCAGATAAGCATAAACACGCCCTTTATACACACGGGCATTCGTTTCTCCTGTTGTCATTTCACTCTTCAGTCTCCTGTTTGCCATCAGAGGAACATGAATTAACGCCAATACCCAACTCAACAATAGCGATACCGCCAATACGATAAAGAGATCGCGCGTATAGACTCCTGCTGTATCCGGTGACATATAAATAGGCAAGAAAGCAATGATGGCAATCAGAGTGGCCCCCAATAACGGCATCGCCGTTTGTCTTCCGATGGCTGTCATCGCCTCCATACGAGGTTTACCTGCCTTCAGATCGACCAAGATACCATCGATAATTACAATGGCATTATCTACCAGCATCCCCATTGCCAGCACAAATGCCGCCAAGGACACACGCTGCATCGTGCCGCCGGCAGACAGCAAGAACAGAAATGAACCAAATACCGTTACCACCAGGCTGATTCCAATGATAACCCCACTCTTGAAGCCCATTGCCAACATCAGAATGAGTACAACTATAATCACAGACTCTATTAAGTTGATAACAAATGTACCCAACGAATCACCCACACGCTCCGGCTGATAAAACACTTTATGACACTCCACTCCTGCCGGTAAGCGGCTTCCTTTCAAATCGTCAAGCTTCTTTGCCACCGCACTGCCTACCTTGATGATATCCGTACCGCTGGAAGCAGCTACCAACAGTCCCAAAGCCTGCTCACCATCATAAAACAATTCATTACGTGTGGGATTCTCATAACTCTTTTCTATTCGCGCTATATCACGCAAACGTAACTGATCATCATCGTGTCCCTGAATAAGCATTTTTCCGATATCATCTACCGTCTTAAACTTATCGTTGACCGTTACACGAATACGATTATCTCCATTCTCATAATACCCCGTATAAGTCGTTTTGTTCTGCCCGTTCAATGTGGCAAGCACTTCGGCAGGCTTCACTCCCAAATTTGCCATCCGGTCTTGCAACAAAGAGATATTGATACATTCCGGTCTTGTGCCGTAGAGTTCTACCCTGTCCACCCCCTCAAGGTCACTAACTTCCCTCTTGATAAGTTCGGCATAATCAGACAACTCCCTATCCGTCAACCCATCTCCGGTCAAAGCATAAAACATGCCATATACATTGCCAAAGTCATCTTTCACCATTGGTGCGCTTGCCCCCGGAGGAAGCGAAGCACAGGCATCTCCCACTTTGCGACGCAACATATCCCAACATTGCTCCACATCCTCATCCTTCACCGTACTCAACAATTCTATCTGAATAATAGATAAGTCATTATAAGAATAACTCTCCACATTATCTATATTACCCATGGTACGGATATTTTTCTCCAACACATCCGTTACTTCCAACTCCACCTGATGCGCCGATGCTCCCGGATAAGTGGTAACCACCATCGCCAATTTCACTTTAACCTCCGGGTCTTCCAGCTTACTCATCTCATAGCAGGAATAAACACCTCCCAAAAGAAGGACAGCCACCAAGAAATAAACCAGATTACGGTTTTGAAATGCCCACTTACTAATATCCATTATAACAGCCCTCCTACATTAGTTGATGTAATAGGCGGCAACGGTTTCACCACCTCGCCATCCTCTATATGATGCACTCCCGATGACACGACAAGTTCTCCCGGCTGCAATGCATCCGAAGTTATCACACTGCGTCCATTGGTCAGCAGTCTGAGTACAGTCACTTCACAACTTCTCACCGTTCCTTTCGACGGGTCATAAACAAAGACTGCTGCCTTTCCATTCTTTTGCAAAACAGCCCCGCTTGACACTGACAGAGAATGCATATCACCTGCACTGCAAAAAACAGTAACCATAGTATTCATTCCCGGGGACGGAGAAGGCTTACCATCCTGCACTATTCTCAATCTCATAGAATATAACTGATTGGCATTTGCCTTGGGGGTGATACTGATACATTCCAACGGATAAAACTTGCCCGGATAAATATCAAATGTAGCATGATAACGGGTAAACTGTGTACGACGAATATATTCTGCTGCCGGCAGATTTATTTCCACTTCCGGTGCTCCTTGGCTGATCATCGAAATAACCGGCATCCCCGCCCCCACCGTTTCATGTTCATCAAACAAATGCTTTTGTACGAATCCGTCAAACGGAGCATAGAGATTAGTATATTCCAACTGATCCTTGTGGTGTTGATACTTGGCAGTTATCTGCTTCAGCCCATACACAGCCTTGTCATTGGCATTGGGAGTCGTTCCATTATCCTTATAAAGAGCCATCACACGTTCTGCCTCAGCCTTAACCTGCTGATATTCGGCCTCGGTAGCTTCCAGCTGAATCCGATAATCGGTAGGATCAAGTTGTGCCAACAACTGACCTTTCCTTACCCGGGCTCCGTCTTCCACACAAATTTTGCCTATCGTTCCGCTTACTCTGAAAGACAAATTAACGTCCTGAGCAGCTTTTACCTTCCCCGGAAACTGCAAAGGAGTTTGCCCTTCGACAGAAAAAACTGTGTCTATTTTTACTGTCTGCATTCTTCTAGTCTCTTTGTTATTATGACTGCAAGAAGCCGACATTACCATAAACGCACCTAAAATAATACAACAAAATAATTTCATAGATTTAAGTTTTAGTGTTTTCCTGCAAATGTACTCTACTTAAATGAAGTAACAAAGGTCTATATACCAAATTAACTGTTCTATTTATCAATTTCTTCTATAAATTAATACAGAACAGAAAGAAAGTTTTTCCGATTTACCTGTTCTATTTTACGCTTTTAAATATAAATAATACCGATAACTTGGTCATCTTTAGAATAATAAATACCTTTGCGACCCTAATTTTAAAAGCAATGAAAATCGATATAACTAGACATACTCATCTAACCATTCTTTTTATACTGTTCCTTTCCATTTGCAGAACTACCCTTGCACAAGAAGCAAACAGCGATTCTATCGTAATCAGCTACCTGCAAGAATCAGGCATCCCCATCACCCAAAACAATCGCCTGAAACTGTTAAAAAGCGGACATACCAAATTTATCGACCTCTTTGAAGAAATAAGAAAAGCCAAGCATCACATTCATTTGGAATACTTTAACTTCCGTAATGACTCAATTGCTAATGCCCTGTTCGATTTATTAGGCGAAAAGGTAAAAGAAGGAGTGGAGGTACGAGCCATGTTCGATGCATTTGGCAACCTCTCAAACAACAAGCCTCTGAAAAAAGAGCATCTGAAAGCCATACGCAAAAAAGGAATTGAAATAGTGAAGTTTGATCCTTTTAAATTTCCGTATATTAACCATGCCCTGCATCGTGACCATCGCAAAATAGTGGTAATAGACGGCAAAGTGGGCTATACCGGAGGAATGAATATAGCCAATTATTACATTAAAGGTCTGCCTGAAATAGGTGATTGGAGAGATATGCATGTCCGCATCGAAGGTGATGCCGTAAACAATCTTCAGGATATCTTCCTTACAATGTGGAATAAAAGCACCAAACAGCATATCGGAGGAGCAATGTACTACCCTTTGCGAAATGATTCCATTGATACCGGTGGCAAGACGGTAGCAATAGTCGACCGAGTACCGCGGAAAAGCCCCAAAATAATGCGCCGTATGTATGTTAAGTCATTAGACGCCGCACAACATAAAGTGCAGATTGTAAATCCCTATTTCACACCCACCCACAGTATAAAGAAAGCTATCAGACGAGCATTGAAACGTGGAGTAGAGGTGGAAATAATGATTCCCGGCAAATCAGACATCCCCTTTACCCCTGATGCAGCTTTTTACACTTCAAACAAACTCAGAAAAAAAGGAGCTGAAATCTATATCTATAACGGAGGGTTCCACCATTCTAAAATCATGATGGTAGATAGTTTGTTTTGTACCGTGGGCAGCACAAATTTAAATAGCCGGAGTTTGCGTTACGATTACGAAGTAAATGCCTTTATCTTTGACAAAGAAACAACCCACGAATTGAGCAGCATGTTTGAAGATGACAAGAAAGACAGCACATTGCTCACCAAGGAAGAATACAAAAAGCGTTCCGCATGGAAACGCTTTGTTGGCTGGTTCGCCAATATGTTTACACCCTTCCTTTAAATAAACAGTTTTTTACTTTGGCAAAAACACGGTTTTACATCAATGAAAGTTTTTTCCTGCCTTATGGTTTTCACCTTATTATAAGGCAGAGAAAAAATAAATCCTCTTTTCACCTCCTTAAACTACAATATTTTTCTTATTTTTGCCCCAATATGTAATTTTGCCGTAGAAGGCACAAGAGACGAGATATAAGAATGAGAGTAGTTGACTTAATAAAAAGCACCGATAAAACGGCGTTTTCTTTTGAGATATTGCCCCCTTTGAAAGGAACGGGCATTGAGAAGCTTTATAAGACGGTGGATACATTGCGTGAATTTGACCCTAAGTACATCAATATCACCACCCATCGCAGCGAATATGTATACAAGGACCTTGGAAATGGTCTTTACCAACGCGCACGTATGCGCCGCCGTCCCGGAACGGTTGCCGTAGCTGCCGCACTGCAAAACAAATACAATATAACAACTGTGCCACATATCCTATGCAGCGGATTTACCCGCGAGGATACGGAATATGTATTGCTGGACTTACAGTTCTTGGGCATTACCGACTTGTTGGTATTACGCGGTGACAAAGCCAAACACGAATCCGCATTTGTCCCCGAAGGAAACGGATACAGCCATGCATTGGAACTGGAAGGACAAATTAATGATTTCAATAAGGGACTATTCGTCGATGGTTCTCCCATCAAGGTGACAGGAACACCGTTCAGCTATGGAGTGGCCTGCTACCCTGAGAAACACGAAGAATCACCCAATATGGAACAAGATATTTATTGGCTAAAGAAAAAAGTGGAAGCCGGTGCGGAATATGCCGTGACACAAATGTTCTATGACAACCGTAAGTACTTTGAGTTTGTGGAAAGGGTGCATAAAGAAGGTATCAATGTACCTATCATACCGGGGATCAAACCTTTCGGCAAATTATCTCAATTGAGCATGATACCGAAAACATTCAAGATTGATCTTCCACAAGAATTGGCCTCAGAAGCCATGAAATGCAAAACCGATGAAGAAGCACGCGCCCTCGGAGTGGAATGGTGCATCCACCAATGCCGCGAATTGATAGCATACGGTGTGCCAAGTATCCACTTCTATACGGTGAGTGCCGTAGAAAGCGTAAAAGAAGTAGCAAAAGTAATATATTAATATAGGCTGATGTTTTTTAAAGATGTAATAGGACAAGAAGAAGCAAAGCAACGGCTTATTGCCGAAGTGAAAGAGGGAAGAATCCCCCATGCCCAACTGATTTGCGGTCCCGAAGGTACTGGAAAGTTACCTTTGGCGATAGCATATGCCCGTTACATTTGTTGTGAAAACCGTGGAGAGCATGATGCTTGCGGCGTATGCCCCAGTTGCACCAAGTTCAACAAACTGGCACATCCCGATTTTCATTTCGTTTTCCCTGTCATCAAGAAAAAAGCCGGAAAAGATACAATATGCGATGACTTCATATCGGAGTGGCGGCAATTTGTAATGAATAATCCTTATTTCAACCTTAACCATTGGTTAAAAGAGATGGGAGCAGAGAATCAGCAAGCGCAGATATTTGTCAAAGAAAGCGATGAAATTATGCGCAAACTCAGTTTGAAATCCAGTCAGGGAGGTTATAAAGTAATGATTATCTGGCTGCCCGAAAAAATGAACGTAGAATGCAGTAATAAGCTACTTAAACTATTAGAAGAACCGCCGGTACAAACCGTTTTCCTTCTTGTATCGGAAGAACCGGATGCACTCTTGCAAACAATTCAAAGCCGTACCCAACGATTCAACATTCATGGAATTGATGAAGCAGAAATAGCCCAAGTGCTGCAAAGCAAATACGGATTGCAAGCGCAAGATGCCAATGATATTGCCCACCGCTCTGAAGGTAATTTTTTGAAAGCACTGGAAACCATTCATCTGAGTGAAGAGAACAAACTGTTTTTCGAACTATTTGTCAGTTTGATGCGTCTGTCCTACCAGCGCAAGATACGCGATATGAAACAATGGAGCGAAGGAGTGGCAAGCATGGGACGCGAACGACAAAAAAACTTCCTTACTTATTGCCAGCGCATGATACGTGAAAATTTCATATTCAATTTTCACCGACGAGACCTGGTATATATGAGCAATGAAGAACAAAACTTTTCTACTCGTTTCGCTCCGTTTGTCAACGAACGAAACGTAATGGGAATAATGAATGAACTAAGTGAAGCACAGCAACATATAGAACAGAACGTAAATGCCAAGATGGTATTTTTTGATTTCTCGCTTAAAATGATTGTGCTGCTGGTGCAGAAATAACATATATATAACAACACTATGAATAATGAGTTTAAATTAAAGAACGGAAGCGGCTGTTTGTATTGCAAAGGCTGCGGACGACAGGATAAACAGCTGAATACTTACGACTGGCTGGCTGATATTCCCGGAAATGCCGAGGAACAGGAGATGGTTGAAGTTCAGTTCAAGAATACGCGCAAAGGATATTTCAAGAACAGCAACAAATTGAAGCTGGACAAAGGCGATATTGTTGCCGTGGAAGCAAGTCCCGGACATGATATCGGAGTAGTGACACTGACCGGACGACTCGTTCCACTGCAAATGCGCAAAGCAAACCTGAAACCGGATGTCGAAATTAAACGAATCTACCGCAAAGTAAAACCGGTAGATATGGAAAAGTATGAAGAAGCAAAAGCCAAAGAACATGATACGATGATTCGTTCACGCCAAATTGCGCTGAACCTGAATCTGAACATGAAGATTGGTGATGTGGAATATCAGGGGGACGGCAACAAAGCCATCTTCTACTATATTGCCGATGAACGCGTTGACTTCCGTCAGCTAATTAAAGTATTGGCAGAGACTTTCCGCGTGCGTATCGAGATGAAGCAGATCGGTGCACGGCAGGAGGCCGGACGCATCGGGGGAATCGGTCCCTGCGGTCGCGAACTGTGTTGTGCCACATGGATGACCAACTTTGTTTCTGTTTCTACCAGTGCGGCTCGCTATCAGGACATCTCACTCAACCCGCAGAAACTGGCAGGACAATGCGCCAAACTGAAATGCTGCCTCAACTATGAAGTGGACGCATACGTGGAAGCACAAAAACGACTCCCGAGTAAAGAAATCACATTGGAAACCGTCGACGGCACTTTCTACTTCTTCAAGGCTGATATACTAAAAGGTTCCATTACCTACTCCACCGACAAAAATTTCATGGCAAACATTGTGACAATCCCTGCACGACGAGCCTTTGAAATCATCAATATGAACAGACGTGGCGAAAAACCGGAAAACTTGCTGGAAACCATCAAGAAAAACGAACCGCAACAACCGGTTGATTTAGTGGAACAGGAAAGCCTAACCCGTTTTGACAAACGCAAAGGCAATAACAACAATCGTAAAAAGAAAAGAAAAGGAGAAACCAACGGCAATAACGAAGGTACTACCAACGGTAACAAGCCTCAACAGCTCAAAGATAACCAGCCGAAGGGCGAAGGACGTCCACCCAAAGGGGAAAACAGAGCTCCCAAAGGAGAAAACAGAGCTTCGAAAGGAGAAGGCCGCCCACCCAAAGGGGAAGGAAGACCTCCACGCGAAAATAAAGAAAACAGAGCAGAGGGAAAACGCAACCGTGAAGACGGCCGCGAGCGCAACCGTAACCGGCGTCCAGGCAATGGCGAGAACACCGCTTCTGCCAACAATAAAAATGGAAATAATAACGGTAACAATGCCCAAACAACTCAGAACAACAATTCCAAGCCACAAGCTCCTGTGGCTGATAAAGAATAAAATAGCTTGCCTGCCGATAATATATTTACTATTGACTGCATGTCACAGTAATACGGTTTATCACTCTTATCAATCCATCCCTACAACGGGATGGAGTAAGAGTGATACTCTTGTTTATACCCTTCCTGCTTCAATACCTGCGGGAACGTATGAAATGACTATCGGCATCAGGCATCAGGAAAGCTATCCGTATCGTGATTTATGGATGAATATCAGCACAAATGTAAAAGACACATCCACCTATACCACAGATACACTGCAATTGTTCCTTGCCGATAAAACAGGAAACTGGAACGGAAATGGTCCCGGCGGACTATATCAATTTACCAAGCTCTATACACCCTCTTTTACAATCGCCCAAGACAGTGCTTCCAGAAATATCCGCATCGTTCATATCATGACAGACAATCCACTGAAAGGAATCAGTGATGTCGGAATCCGTTTGGAAAAACCTTAATGACTTCCTCGTGCCGAATCAATGCGCAAAAATACAAAAAGCAGGATGGTAAAACCCCATAAAGAAGAGCCTCCATAACTGAAGAAAGGCAATGGAATACCGATTACCGGCGTTAATCCGAGTACCATTCCTATATTGATAAAGAGATGAAACAGGAAGATGCTCAGCACCGAGTAACCATATACACGTCCAAAGCGTGTGTGTTGTCTTTCGGCAATAACTATCAACCTTAAAATCAGAGTCATAAACAGCAGTAACACAATAGCAGAACCCAGGAAACCTTCCTCCTCACCCACCGTACAGAAAATAAAATCCGTATCCTGTTCGGGAACATATTTCAACTTCGTCTGCGTCCCATTCAGGAACCCCTTTCCCAACAGTCCTCCCGAACCGATTGCAATCTTGCTTTGATTCACATTATACCCGGCCCCTGCCAAGTCCTCCTCCATTCCCAGTACCACTTTTATACGTACTTGTTGATGAGGTTCAAGCACGTTTTCAAATACATAGTCGGCAGAAAAAAGGAAACCCACAGAGCCAATAGCAAACAGAGCAATATAAAAATAATCACGCATACGCTCGCGCATGGAAAGGAATATGAGATAAAAAACCAATGCCACACACAGTCCGTACTGAAACCACGTAATATCGAAAGGAATCACATAATAAGAAAAGAGCAACGCCAGTAAGGTCCCTCCAGAACCGAAACCGAGAATATACCACACCACCGGCTTCTTCTTACAATAAGAATTAACCAACAAGGCAGACAGTATCGTTATCAACAGCAAGACCGAAAATTCCCCGACCGATGTACAGTCATCTGCCATCATCTCCTGACTAAAACGAATGCCAACCACAAAATAAACCACAGCACAAATCCCGGCAAACAGAATGGAGCCGGGCATTCCTTCCCTGTACAGCATGAAGAAAAAAGCCAGATAGACCAATGCAGAACCTGTTTCACGCTGTAATATAATAAGCAACATGGGCAGTAATATCATCCCCGTTACCGGAAGAGAATACTTCAGCTTACTCATGGTGAATCCATAAACATTCATAAATTTAGCCAAAGCCAAAGCCGTAGCAAACTTGGCAAACTCAGCCGGCTGCAAACTGACAGGTCCAAACTTAATCCATGAATAAGAACCTTTCGTATCCTCGGCCAAAAAAGGAGTGACAAGCAATAGCAACATCATTGCCCCATAAAAAATATAGGCAAACATATCATAAAGCTTATCTTCGAGCATCAACAAAATAAATCCCAACCCCAATGAACAGGAAATCCACACCAACTGCTTACCGGCACGTGTATCGAAACTGAAGAAATCTATTTCACCATAGTCATAACTGGCCCCGCATACACTGAACCAGCCGAAGATAACCAATGCTAAATAGATGCAAATAGTTATCCAGTCTATCGACTTCAACATATTATCGCTCGTGTATGCCATAATCTATCCTCCTGTTTTGTATATCATTAGCTTTCACCTCACTGTCAGGAGACAATTCTCCTTTCAAATACTGTTCCATCATCAGTGCTCCGATAGGCACCCCATATACCGCACCAAATCCTCCATTCTCCACATAAACTGCAATAGCTATCTTCGGATTATTCATCGGAGCAAACCCCATAAAAGCAGAATGGTCTTTACCTCTATTCTGTGCCGTACCGGTTTTACCACAAACTTCTATACCGGGAATATTGGCTCCCCGGCATGTACCACCCAATACAGCTGCACGCATCCCCTGCACCACCGTTTCATAATGCCGGCTACTCACCTTCGTATAATGTTTCGTACTATACAGAGTATCCAACGGCTCATCTTCCACTTCTTTTACCACATGGGGAGTAACATAATAACCACGATTGGCTATTGTCGCTCCCAAATTGGCAATCTGTAACGGAGTCAATGTCACCTCTCCCTGTCCGATGGCAATACTGATAATAGTCAAACCATTCCAAGAGCCCCGATAATTCTTGTCATAATACTCTGCATTCGGAATCATTCCCCGCTTCTCTCCCGGAAGATCTACACCCAACGGATATCCAAACCCCATCGAAACCATATAGTCACGCCAGGTAGACATCGCATTCTGTACCGAACCGTATTTTTTCTTGGCTCCTATCATGTGATACAGTCCCCAACAAAAATAAGCATTACATGAAGTAGCAATAGCCGGAACCAATGCCAGAGGAGAGCCATGGGCATGACAACCTACACGAAGGCCTGCGTGTACAAATCCATGATAACAGGAATAAGGCGTCTCGGGCACAATAATACCTTCCTCAAGAAAAGTAAGGGCTTGTGATGTCTTAAAGGTAGACCCCGGCGGAAACTGTCCCATAATAGCACGGTTCAACAAAGGTTTCCAACTATCGCGTGCCAAATCCAAGTGATTCTTTCCCCGTTGGCGTCCCACCATCAGCCTAGGGTCGAAAGTAGGTGAAGATACCATACATAATATCTCTCCTGTTTCGGGTTCGATAGCAACAATACTTCCTATTTTCCCTTCCAAGAGTCGTTCTCCAAGCATTTGAAGCTCAACATCAATCCCCAATTTCAAATTCTTGCCCGGTACAGGAGTCTTGTCATATTTTCCGTCCATATAGCGTCCCTGAATACGCCCGCGAGCATCACGGAGCAATATTTCCACTCCTTTTTCTCCACGCAATTGTTTCTCATAAGAGCGCTCCACCCCCTGTTTACCGATAAAATCTCCACGCACATAATAATCATCCGCCTCTATATCCCGTTTGGAAACTTCGGCAATATCACCTAAAACATGAGCAGCTGAATTATAATTATACTGTCGGATGGTACGTCTCTGGATATAAAATCCGGGGAATTTAAACAGTTTCTCCTGAAACACTCCACATTCTTCGGCAGAAAGCTGGGTCATAAAGACCTGATGAGTATAAGGAGAATAACCCGGATTAGAGCGGCGATCTTTCATTTCACGAATACGCCTTTTAAAGTATTCCGGAGTAATATTCAACGTCCGGCACAAATCAAGTGTATCAAGATTTACCACCTCTTTCATCACCATAGTGACATCGTATGCCGGTTGGTTGTAAACCAATAATTTCCCATTACGGTCATACATCACACCACGACTGGGATATTGTGTCTTATTCAGAAAAGCGTTGCTGTCTGCATTCTTTTTATAGTCTTCGCTCATAATCTGCAAGGTAAAAAGACGTATCAGGTAAATCAGTACAATAACAACAACCGATCCACCAATCACATATTTCCGCTTCTCCAGATTATAATCTCTTTCCACTTATTTCTTCCTCCTTATTGCCTCGGCACATAATATACAAACAATTGTAATGGAGGCATCTGTCAATATTTTCAATAATAATACAGGCAGATTAAAAAACGAGAAAGTATCTATCACCATCAAAATGCTACAAAACAGGAATGTACACAACAGAATATACCGAAAGTAAGGAGAAATCCCCATACTCTTGATGCCCGGCTCAAAGTCTTCGGCACTGTCGCGTAACGTCACCAGCCTGAGGATAGGCTCACGCATAAAAGCCAATAACGTAGCGGCGGCGGCGTTCATTCCGGGAGTATTACTGAAAATATCAACTGTCAATCCGAGTAAAAACGACCACACCATCAATGTGTTACGACTTACACCCGAATTATACTTCAGAATAAAATAAATAAAAAAGAAAGGAGTGGCATATCCATTCATATGCATACGATTTAATACCAGCACTTGCAACAGTACCAGCCCGATAAACCACTCTATTCTTTGCAGATAAGTAATCATCAGTCTACTCTACTTATTCGTTTTAACCTGTTTTTCTAATTCCAGCTGTTCCTCTTGCCCTTTCTCCGCAATAACGCGAACATCATTCAGACGAGCAAAATCTGTAAAGAGCTTGACTCTAAGCAAGTAAGACAGACCATCATGACTGTCGGCTATATCGTCTACTGTCCCTATCGGAATTCCTGAAGGAAATACGGCACTGTGTCCGCTTGTCACAATGGTATCTCCCAAAGAGAATAATGAATGACGAGGCATATCTTTTACGTAAGCATATTCAGACGAACCACCGTCCCATTTCAAGAAACCGAAATAATCACTCTTCTTTATTTTACAGCTGATACTGCTTTTAGAATTCAAAACGGGAATAACGATGGAATGATGAGAAGAAGTAAGATAAACAATACCTACCACACCACTTCCGTTCACTACCCCCATTTCACTGCGCACACCGTCTGCCGTACCTTTATTTATAGTAATATAATTATCGGCATGAGTAATGCTATTATTGATAACACTCGCCTTGAAGATGTCATACCCCTGCAAGGCTTCCTGTTTCATCTGCTCGATACCACTGCTGTCTCCCGTCGCTTCCGTCAAGGCTTCACGAAGGCGTTCCACTTGCAGTTCCAGTTCTACATTCTTTTGTACCAATTCATCATTGATGGTTTTCAAGTGAAAATATCCGGTGACATTATTGGCTGCGTCATACACCGCACCGGCAACCCGGTTGGCTGAGGTAAAGAATGCACTTCCCTGATAACTGTTGAAACGGAATAATAAAGCAAAACTGATTACCTCCAGTAAAACAAAGAGGAACCAGTAATTATACTTTAAAAAGAAATTCAGCAGATTTCTCATCTTTATTTCTTCATTAATATCTTATCGCATCAAGAATGAGAAACGGTCTACATTCTTCAGTGCAATACCTGTACCTTTGGCTACACTCAGCAAAGGATCTTCGGCTATATGAAACGGAATATTAATCTTATCGGTAAGACGCTTGTCCAAACCGCGTAACAAAGCACCGCCACCTGCCAGATAAATACCATTCAACACAATATCGGCATACAACTCGGGAGGAGTCTGCTCCAATGCGCTCAAGATAGCAGTTTCAATCTTGGCAATACTCTTTTCCAAACAATGTGCCACTTCCTGATAATTGACAGGTACTTCCATAGGGAGAGCAGTAATACGATTAGGACCACGAACAATATAATCTTCGGGAGCATCATCGCCTAAATCAGTCAATGCCGCACCTACATGGATTTTAATACGTTCTGCCATACGTTCACTCACCTTTACATTATGCTGACGACTCATATACTCCTGAATATCAGCCGTTAAATCGTCACCGGCAATACGAATCGAGTTATTCGACACGATACCGCCCAATGAAATAACAGCAATCTCGGTAGAACCACCACCTATATCGACAATCATATTTCCTTCGGGTGCTTCCACATCAATACCGATACCGATAGCAGCAGCCATAGGTTCAAAAATCAAATATACATCACGTCCGCCGGCATGTTCTGCACTATCGCGAACGGCACGGAGTTCAACTTCCGTACTGCCTGAAGGCACACCGATAACCATACGTAATGAAGGAGAGAAGAAACGATTACCCATATTCACCTTCTTAATCAGCCCGCGCATCATCTGTTCGCAAGCATTAAAATCGGCAATCACACCGTCACGCAAAGGACGCACAGTACGAATATTCGGGTTCTCTTTCTCATACATCATTTTAGCCCGCTCGCCTACGGCAATCATCTTGTCAGTGCGACGGTCGAGTGCAACGACCGAAGGTTCGTCCACTACAATCTTTCCGTTATTCAATATGATGGTATTGGCAGTGCCAAGGTCCATCGCAATCTCTTGTGTAAAGGAGAATAATCCCATAATTTTTATTTAATTGACAGGTATAATGAGAAGATGTGTCAAAGCCGGAATCGGTTATCTTCCTTTGACACACCCTCTCAAACTATTATATTAGTGTTTAAAATGACGGATACCGGTAGTAACCATGGCTACTCCATGCTCATTGCAATACTGGAACGTCAATTCATCTTTTACAGAGCCTCCCGGCTGGATAACAGCTTTCACACCTTCCTTATCAGCGATTTCCACACAGTCGGGGAAGGGGAAGAAAGCATCACTTGCCATCACTGCGCCATGCAGGTCAAATTCAAACGATTTGGCTTTCTCGATTGCCTGCTTCAGGGCATCCACACGTGAAGTCTGACCCACACCGCTTGCCAGCAATTGTTTGTTTTTAGCCAAAACGATAGCATTGCTCTTACTGTTCTTTACAATCTTGTTGGCAAACAACATATCTTCCACTTCGGCAGCCGTCGGAGCTTTCTCGCTTACTTGTTTCAAATCGGCAGCAGTTTCCACATCCAAGTCTCTCTCCTGAACCAACACCCCATTCAATAAAGAGCGGAACTGCTTCTTGGGCAACTTGGCTTCTTTACGCACCAAAATAATGCGGTTCTTCTTCTGCCCCAGAATTTCCAATGCATCCACATCATAATCAGGAGCTATGATAACCTCAAAGAAGAGTTTATTGATTTCTTCTGCTGTTTCCTTGTCGATAACCGCATTAGTAACCAATACACCACCGAAAGCAGAAACAGGATCACCTGCCAAGGCATCTTTCCATGCTTCAAGAACAGTAGGACGTGAAGCCAGGCCACAGGCATTATTATGTTTCAGAATAGCAAAAGTAATTTCATCAAATTCATCAATCAAATCAACGGCAGCATTGATATCCAACAAGTTGTTATAAGAAATTTCTTTTCCGTGGATTTGGTCAAACATCGCGTCCAAATTACCATAGAAATAACCTTTCTGATGCGGATTTTCTCCATAACGAAGCTGCTTTTGATCTTCCATTGCACAACGGAAAGCAGAGCCTTCCCCACCGTCAAAGTAATTAAAGATAGCCGAATCATAATGAGATGAAACAGCAAATGCTTCTTTGGCAAACCAACGGCGCTCTTCTCTTGAAGTAGTGGCACCATGTTCCAGCAACATATCGCGGAACGGTTTGTATTGTGCCTGACTGGCAATAATAACCACATCATTGAAATTCTTTGCAGCAGCACGTATCAATGAGATACCGCCTATATCTATTTTTTCGATAATAGCCTGTTCTTCCGCACCGCTGGCTACAGTTGCCTCAAACGGATACAAATCTACGATGACCAAGTCTATTTCAGGAATTTCGTATTTCTCAATCTGTTGCATATCCTGTTCCAGACCGCGACGGCACAAAATACCTCCGAAAACCTTCGGATGCAGTGTCTTTACACGTCCGCCCAGAATAGAGGGGTAAGTAGTCAGGTCTTCTACCGCTTTGCACGGGAAACCCAATGATTCAATAAACTGTCGTGTTCCGCCTGTTGAGAGGAACTCTACTCCTTCTTCGTGTAGTTTGGTAATAATCTCATCCAAACCTTCCTTGTGATAAACCGATACCAATGCGGTTTTTATTCTCTTAGCCTCTGACATTTTTTATAGATTAAGTATTTGGGCTACAAAGGTATGAATTTTCAGTTTATATCTTCCACACAAAAAGGTGAAATATTATTTATCGGTTCATATTTGTCCTAAAACCCGGATTGTAACACAAATGTAACATATATGACATTTCATCATAACATAGCTCTTCTACCTTTGCGCCCATTAAAAATAGAGTGAACAAAATTTATGGAAACAATGTTTTTGGGAATCGTCGTATTCCTCTTTCTGCTAGCCATATTCGATTTGGTAGTAGGCGTCAGTAACGACGCAGTAAACTTCATGAACTCCGCTATCGGTGCCAAAGCAGCATCATTCAAAACCATTATCGCCATCGCCGCCCTTGGTATCTTTATTGGCGCCACACTGAGCAATGGTATGATGGACATCGCACGTCACGGTATCTTCCGCCCTGAACAATTTTACTTTCAGGAGCTGATGTGTATCTTTCTGGCTGTTATGGTAACGGATGTCGTCTTACTGGACATTTTCAACTCTTTAGGAATGCCTACCTCAACTACTGTATCTATGGTGTTTGAACTGCTGGGAGGTACTTTTGTATTAGCCCTCATCAAGATAGCAGGAGACGAAACCGGCATGTTGGGCTTTGCCGACCTGCTGAATACAGAAAAAGCCTTGTCCGTCATTTTGGGTATTTTCCTCTCGGTAGCCGTAGCCTTCTTCTTCGGTACATTGGTACAATACCTCTCACGCCTTCTCTTTACCTTTAATTATACCAAGAAACTGAAATACACCATTGGTTTGTTTGGCGGTGTTGCCGTAACAGCCATTATCTATTTCATGCTGATAAAAGGACTGAAAGACTCTTCCTTTATGACCCCTGACAACAAGCATTGGATTCAAGAGAACACTCTGATGTTGGTAAGTTGCAGTTTTGTATTCTTCACCATTCTGATGCAAGTACTGCACTGGTGCAAAATCAATGTATTTAAAGTGGTCGTTATGTTGGGTACTTTTGCTTTAGCCATGGCTTTTGCCGGCAATGACCTGGTGAACTTTATCGGTGTGCCCTTAGCCGGTTTCTCCGCATATACCGACTTCATGGCGAATGGCAATGGTAATCCGATGGGTTATCTGATGGATTCACTGAATGGTCCCGCCACTACCCCATTCTTATTCTTATTTTTAGCAGGAGTCATTATGGTATATGCCCTGATAACCTCGAAGAAAGCGCAAAATGTTGTAAAAACGTCGGTAGACCTTTCACGCCAGGATGAAGGCGATGAAATGTTCGGTTCATCAGCCGTGGCACGTAGTATTGTCCGTTCCACCATGACCGCTTCAGAAAACATATCCAAGGTATTGCCCGACAACTTGAAACGTTGGGCCGACAGCCGCTTCTGCAAAGATGTTATGATCATGGAAAACGGTGCTGCATTCGACTTGATACGCGCCTCAGTCAATCTGGTATTGGCAGGTCTGCTCATTGCTTTGGGTACTTCTCTGAAACTTCCTCTTTCTACCACTTATGTTACCTTTATGGTTGCCATGGGTAGCTCGTTAGCCGACCGTGCATGGAGCCGCGACAGTGCTGTCTATCGCATCACCGGCGTTCTTTCCGTCATCGGTGGTTGGTTCATTACTGCCGGAGCTGCCTTCACTATTTGTTTTGTGGTAACACTCATTATGTATTACGGCGGCACATTTGCTATGCTGGCTTTGATTGCACTCGCCATATTCCTATTGGTGCGTAGCAATATCAACTACAGCAAGAAACAGAAAGATAAAGGTAAAGACGATATATTCGCACGCCTCATTACCAGCAAAGACAAAGAAGAACGTTGGACATTGCTCCGCCAGCACGTTAATAATACATTGGTAGCCGAAATGACATTTACCAACGAAACTTATCGTCAAATAACCGACGGATTCATCAACGAGAATTTGAAAGCCCTGCGTAAAGCCGTAAGCAATACTGACAGCCAGAAGGAAATGCTGAAAAAAATACGCCGCAAAGAGATTCTGGGTCTGCGCCGCATAGACAACTTTACCGCCATCGAAAAGAACACCTGGTTCCATTTGGGTAGTAATAGCTGCGAACAAATGCTCTACTGTCTGAAACGTATCTGTGACCCTTGCAAAGAGCACGTAGACAATAAATTCACTCCGTTATCAGAACGCGCCACCAATGAATTTATCCCTGTCCGCGACGAAATGACCGCACTGATGGCTCGCGCTACAGAAGTGCTTGCCAATAAGGATTACACTCAAACCGATGCTTTGCTGCGTGAAGGAGCTTTGTTGAAAAATAAGATTTCCACCCTGCGAAAACAGCAAATGGACCGCATACAGGAACGTGACGTGAACGTAAAAGCCTCCATGGTATACCTTAACGTGCTACAAGAATCACAGGAATTGGTATCCTGCTGGCGTCATTTACTGCGCGCAGACCGTATGTTCCAAACTGATTTGAAGAAATAACACACCTATTCTTATAATAAATAATAAAATTGTGATAGCTTCTTTTCCTTATTTAAGGAGAAGAAGCTATCTTTGTCTCATTATAATCCGTGATTATTCATAATTATTACAATAACAATCTATGGAAAACCTCAATCAAATTATCAAGCAATTCCCCGAGGTGGGCGAAGTAAAAGAAGTAAAAGCACTGACTTCAGGGCTGATCAACCAAACTTATTTAGTAAAAACTGTCGATCCCCAAGAAGCTGATTACGTATTACAACGTATCAACCATCAGATATTTACCGACATCGACATGTTACAGCACAACATCGAAGTGGTGACAGGTCATATCCGCAAAAAGCTGGAAGCACAGAACGAAACAGACATCGACCGCAAAGTGCTCCGTTTCCTTCCGGCTACCGATGGAAAGACCTTTTATTATGATGGCGAAGGCTATTGGCGCGTATCAGTATTCATTCCCCGTTCACAGACTTTGGAAGCTGTCACTCCCGACTCTTCTTATTTGGCAGGTTTGAAATTCGGCGAATTCCAAGCTATGTTGGCCGATGTGCCCGAACAGCTGGGTGAAATTATTCCTGATTTCCACAACATGGAATTCCGCATGAAACAGTTGCGCGAAGCCGTTGCCACCAATGCAGCCGGCAGACTGAGCGAAGTGCAGGACATCGTTGATGCCATTGAAAAAGATGCCGACGAAATGTGCAGTGCCGAAAGACTGTTCCGCGAAGGCAAACTTCCGAAACGTATCTGCCACTGCGATACTAAAGTCAGCAACATGTTGTTTGATGAAGACGGTAAAGTGCTTTGCGTTATCGACCTCGACACTGTCATGCCCAGCTTCATCTTCTCCGATTTCGGTGACTTCCTTCGTTCGGCAGCCAATACAGGCAAAGAAGACGAAAAGGATTTGAACAATGTCCGTTTTAATATGGAGATTTTCAAGGCATTCGCCAAAGGATACATTGAATCAGCCCGTTCGTTCCTGACTCCGGTTGAAATTGAGATGTTGCCATACGCTGCCACCTTGTTCCCATATATGCAGGCTGTACGTTTCTTGGCCGACTATATCAACGGTGATACGTATTACCAGACCAAATACGAAGGTCACAATTTGGTACGCACAAAAGCCCAATATAAATTATATCTGGAAGCAAAAGCTGCCGTGCCCGAAATGAAGGCTTACATTGCAGGTCTGCTGTAATAGATATTTTTTCATTGCAGGGGCTCAAGAACTGAGTCCCTGCAATGTATAATCTTCACTAACGTTTGGGAATATCCACAGACTTCTCACTCTTTCCTTTCAGATGTTCTGAGAAATAATCCACCAGTCTCCAATAGAAATATTCATTCATGTCACCGAATCCGTGGCGCTGCTGCGGTAAAATCAGCATATCAAAGCGTTTGCCGGCACGGATCAATGCATCAACCACGCGCAGTGTATTACCCGGATGCACATTGTTATCAATATCACCGTGAATCAGCAGCAAATTGCCTTTCAGCTGTTTAGCAATCTGAGGATTGGTCGCTATCTTGTAAACAAAGGTAGTATCTCCCTTTTCGCTTACCACTTCCTTTACTCCGTGATGCGTTTCGCTCCACCAACGGTTATAAATATTATTATCATGGTTTCCGGCACATGAAACGGCAACCTTAAAGAAGTCAGGATATTGACACATGGCAGCCGTACTCATAAATCCGCCTCCTGAATGTCCGTGAATACCCACTTTATCTATATCTATATAATTATAACGCATTGCCAACTGCTCGATAGCATATTTGTGGTCGGCCAAGGGATAATCGCGCATATTGCCATATCCATAGTTATGATACCACTTGGAACGGCTTGGATGTCCGCCACGTTGTCCTACCGAAATGACGATGAAACCGGCTTGTGCCAATCGGTCTGTACGCGGAGTCATACGAGTAAACGGATAAACCGTACCTTCAACCTGCGGCCCCGGATAAACATAGTCTACAATAGGATATACCTTTGTAGAATCGAAATTAAACGGTTTATACATCACACCATAAAGGTCGGTCACTCCATCGGCAGCTTTCACCTTAAAAGGTTCGGGAAACTTGTAACCGGCAGCAAAAAGCTGCGAGAAATCACTTTCCTGAATCGTCATCACTTTATTACCGTTCGTATCCAGCAAGTCGGCACAAGGCACTGTATTGACACGTGAAAAGTTATCCACCACAAAACGAGCCTCATCATCCACTTCCACGCGGTGGAAATAATCCCCCTTTGAAAGTTGCTTCAGTCCGCTACCATCCAAATTCACCCGATACAAGTGCTCATAATACGGGTTCTCGTTCGGGTTCATACCATTGGCAGTGAAATAAATGACACGCGCTTTATTGTCTACTTTCAATATTTCTTCCACATGCCAAGGTCCCTTTGTGATACGGTTTTTCAGATTACCTTTATCATCATATAAATAAAGATGCGCCCAACCGTCGCGTTCACTCCACTGTATCAGTTCTTTTCCATTGCTCAAAAGATGCAAAGGACGCGTTTCCTGATAAGTATTCATACGCTCTTTAATAACAGGAACAATAGAATCCTGCCCCACAGTGTAAGAACAAATATCTATCCGATGCAAGTCACGGCTTTTACGTGAAAGATAGAAACGTTTATTGTCACCCAGCCAGATTGAAGGCTGATCTTCCATATCACGCTGTTTCTGTAGCCACGGACTGTAAGAGAGTCCCAAAGTCTGATCTTTATAAGCGTCCACCTTTATTTCTTTCCGGCTGTTGTCACTCATATCAAACAAATACAAATGTTCTATCGGAGCTTCTTTTTCACCGGGCATCTGATATTTATAAGTTTCCAGGGTAGGACGCGGTTGTGCCATAGAGTTAATCACCCACAACTCTTTTACGGCCCGGTCATCGGAAACGGTCATTGCAAAATGACGGGAGTCGGGCGACCACACCCCATACACCCTGCGACGCTTGCCATTACACAGCGTATCAGTGTTGAGCGTACTGTAAGGAATACCGTAGCCAAAATCTTCCACACCGTCTTTGGTCAGCTGAATTTCGACAATAGTACTGTCCTTTTCATTCTTCTTTGCCTTCTCATAATCTTCACGGCTCATACGATAAAGATTCAGGTCTTTGGCATAAACCACCGTCTTTCCGTCAGGAGAGATTGATCCCCATCTGATTTTCTTGGGTTCTTTTTCTTTATCTTTCAGATGAGTGAGCTTACGGGTGGGATAATCGTAGGAAAAATAAAAGACTTCTTTCTCGGTCTTGCCTTTTTTATCTTTTTTCTCCTTATCCTCCTTCTTGGGCTTGGCATCCTGAGAAGATACCACCTCAAAAGTAAAAGTACGACCGTCTTCCTGAGCTTTCAAGTTCCTGATGGGAAGATGACGCGCTTCAAAAGGGTCTTTTACAATTTCGGTCAGCTGCGAGGCCATTTCATCACGGTCGAAAAGCTGCTTCTTACTGCGTGCCGAAGGGTCTACCACATACCAAAAGGTACCTTCACTTGTTTTATACTGAAACCAGAAGTTATTCCCTTTCTGAAACCAATGAGGGTCTACCACAGTAGAGAACAACATGGTGTTCAGTTTCTCCTGAGTAAATTTTTCCGCCTGTAAGTACTCCGGCAACCTTTCTTGTGCCTGTACTACGGGTGTAGTTGTACATAATCCACCTACCAACAAGGTGAACAATAGCATTTTCTTCATAATATTCATTTGTTATCGTGTTAGTTTCTTCTTTATTATATCTTGTGGAAGTATGCTGCTTAAAACGTAACTCTTATCATCCTTTATAAGCCCGACAGGTATCAAACCGGTCTGTTTTTTCAAGTTCTTGAAAAGACTACTGTAAAAATCAGAGATATATGTTCTTTCATGTAACAGATACTCAATAAAATAACGGTTCAAAAGTACATAAAAACAGCATACCCAACAAATATCAGAACATAAAAACAGTATTTTAAAAAGGGAAAATTACGAAAAGATGCAGCTGTTTCCAAAATAGAAACAACCTCTCATCCCGATGGGTCTTTGGCACAATGTTTCCCAAACAACAAGGCTTTACGCTTCGCGGCTTGGTTTACCAATAGCGATGAAACCATTGACGGCAAGAGTAGATCAAAAGCATACTTGAGATTTCAAGGATTTCTCCCTTTCTCCTTTCATTAGTCGTTGAAACGCCCTATTGATGGGGGTCCGGTAGTGAATGAACATTGTGTCACCACCCTTTCATCCTCCTTTCATTCGTAAAACTTCTTCCGGCAGGATAAAGGCTGAAGGCAGCTTGTGAAGGGACTTGGGAAGCACGGCTGAAAGGAGGATGAAGGGATGTCCTGTCATTCTTAACAATCTGATTATCCGCACATTTCGGCTAAAATGAAAGGATGAACGGAGAAGAAGGAATAACCGACTTGGTGAGGGGATGCATTCTGCCCTTACAGGAAAAACATGCCGAGCTTTTTAAAAAAGAAGGTGGTGTTTTCAAAAAAGACCTTGATGTTTTTAAAAATCCTCAAGGTCTTTTTGCAACATACAGTGCAAGCTGCCTATTTGTAAAATGTGTACGTACGCATCGGGCCACACATACGGTGGCATAAGCCCACACGTATATACGCATCGGGCTACACGTACGTACGCATGAACCTGCATGTATATATGTCATTGTGACACCACCAAGGGAAAATTGTATATCGCATCAATCAAATTCAATAAAAAATCGGGAAGTGAATAGAATCCGTTACCGAAGATATTCACTTCCCGATTGAATGGGATATAATTCTCAACTGAGAATGAGAAGCCGCCTCCCACTAAAGAGGAGGCAGACTCAAATTATTCAGTTTTTTATTACTTTGTTTTCAGAGTGATAGTAAATGGAACAGTCATCGTCTTATTCCAAGCATCTACTACAATAAGTTGCATTTCAACCGGTGCAGATTCTGCTACACCTTCCGACAACTTATCAACAGCTGTAATAATTGTGCTGCCTGTAAAGTCATTAAGATTCTTAGTTCCATCGAAGTTTTCTACATCCTTAATCAAAGCTTTTGCATATTCAGGATCAACTACTTTCAGATAAACTCCTGCAATCTTAGCATCGGCTGCTGTTGCTGCTGTTTTTCCAACTGTTATGTCCTTCACTACTGCAAAGTTAACCTTGCCTGCATAAGTTGTAAATAAGTCATAAACAGCTTTATCTTCAGCTGCAACTTTTACAGGTGCATTATTTTCATATTTACGAACGTAATAACCAGTATGCCCACTTGCTTCTACATAATATTTGCCCAAAACAGAAGAGTTGCTAGTCCAAATGTCAGCAAGAGTTTTAACGTCTACATATTCTTTAGAATCCGCATCATCTTCGGTTGCATCATTTTTAGCCAACAAATAATATTTAGCTGTTCCTTGCTGTGCTTTCAAGATTGCGTCAGACTTAAATCCGAAGGCCTTCATATCCGCAACAGCAATTTCAATCATCATATCATTCGCATCAACAGCAAACTCAAGTTTACCATCTGCACTGGCTACTGAAGGAATAGTACCATATTGATAACCATTAACCTTAATGTCACCACCTTTGACAGCAAACAAGTTATAAGTCTTACCCTTATCAGAACCCGCAACAAATACATTGCTCTTTATAGCTTTAGTTATGTCAATCTGATTAGTCTTGTCCTTACCGCCATATACAGCAGACAATTTATCTTCATTCATAACAATTGCTTTAGAAGCATCTTCGCTATAAACCTCTGATTTAACGATAACCTCAAAATCAAAATCTACGGTATTCTTGTCATTACCAAACAATGGATAAGTAGCACGAACTTTACGTACCTTGTACATTTGTTGAGCAGCATCCGTTACGTCTTCATCATCACTCCACTTATTAGCTTTCAATGTCGGAGAAGTTTCAATCCAGTTCGGGAATGCAAAATGAGTGTTATCACTACCACCTTCTTCTTCATAATTAGCATGATCCAAGTCGGTAAATACTACTGAATTAATACCATCTGTAATATAAGTCTTATCGACAATGATACCATCGGTTAATGTATAATTCACTTCAGAATCAGTAGCAATTGACTTACCACCGGTGATTTGCAGAATTCCATTTTCTACGAAAGCAGGATTCAATTTAATAGCAGTAGTCGGATTAGAAACTGTCAATGTAGCTTCTGCAGAGAAGATAACAGTGTTACCGTTGGTAGAAGTCAATGTCAATACATATTCTTTCGGCAAGAACTTTTCTGCTGTATAACCGGTAAGTGTTGCACTTTCAGCTGTAGCATCCAAATTAAATCCGAATGTCACTGCATCGCCATTATCCCATTTAGAGTCATCACTAATGTAAGTAGTCTCCTTACCCTTAGCATTATAGAATGTGACAGCTTGGTTATAAGCTACATATTTAGCATCTGCTTCAGCATCATAACGAGTTGCAGTCAACTTCACATTAGCCCCATTACTATTCAAGAAGTTATCTAGCTGAACAGCACTCAGACCAAGGTCTGCAATGTTCCATCTCAATGCAGCATCTGCAGGTTTAGCAGCCAAAGTAACCGACTTGTCAGCCAATTCGCCTGTTGCTTCCACACCTTGAGAAATAGTGAATGTTTCTTCTTTAGAAAGAACAGAACCATTCAAACCAAGAGCTGTCAATTTCAATGTTACAGGAATAGAAAGGTCACTGCTCGGCATCTTAGCAATAGTCAGCTTGCTGCCTTCAATAGACAATCCGTATTTCTCAACCTGAACAGCGTTGGTTGCTTCAAGAACAAAGTAACCGTCATACTGATTAGCCAAAGCAAACATAGCACTTTCTGTAGCCGATGGCTTTTCAAACACATCAATTGTTGCTGCATATTTTGCCGATGCAGGGCTGGCAGGAGTAATACTTACATCGCCGCTAATATCTTTAGAAGCCACTTGATAAGCAAAGGCAGTTCTTACCACTGTTCCTTTTGCATTTTCCACCAGCAAAGAAGCATCTTCAACTTGCGCATAAGTCTTTTTAACAGCATCAAAGGCAGGTTCTACCTTCAAAGTCCAAAGACAATCGTTAGCACCGGCTGCTCTTGTTTGCATTACTCCGTCCTTAAAAGTAGTACCTTCGGGCAAGCCCTTAGAAGGAGTAGAAACAATAATATCGGCTACTTTACCCTTCACATCCAACAAACTGTATGAGAAATTGTCAGTCAGTTCAACTGTGGCAGGAGTAACAATCAAAGGCAGATTGCCACCTTGTTTTACAGTTTCATTCTTCTTAATGTCAGCAATTCCCGGGAAAGCCTTCAGCAATGCTTTAGACTCATCTTTTGTAGCGTTCCATTTAGTCCACTTCGCTGTTTCAAATTCCACCTTCACCTTGGCAGCCGCAGCTTCCACTACAAATGCATCAGAAGTGGCAGGCAATGTAATATCCTGAAACTTACCTGTTTCGTCAGCGATATGGAGCACATAGACACCATCTTTTTCCACTACGTATGCACTGGTTCCCTGAGCCGGAATTTCAGTAGTCTTTTCTACGAATTCGCCTTTGGCAGCATCCCATTCGTAAACTACCCACATGCCGTTGGCATCGATTTTGGGAGAAGGAGCTGTTACGCCTGCTTTTCCGTCTTCACCTACAGCCTTAGAAGTGGTCTTTTCACCGTCCTTATACCAAAAACCATCTTCACCGATAGTCCATTCGGTACCGTTCTTACCGTCAGCACCTTTGATACCGGTTATTGTCTGAGTACTACCATCGCTCATGGTTACAGTGAAACCATTTTCAACAGGAGAGATATTGGTTACCCATTTTCCTTCTCCTACCAGTTTCTGCAAAGCTGCAATAGCATCCTTGTTAGAGTTGATTTGTCCTTGCAAATTCTCGATGTCATCGTCGTAATCCTTACAAGACACAAATGTTCCTGTTGACGAAACCATTAAGGCTCCGAACAGGATTGCACTTAAAAACTTTTTGTTCATAATAAAAACTTTAAATTTATAAATTTAAAAACTAAAATTGGTTATACATAATCTATTGGTTATGAGAGATGTACTCTCTCTTCTCATGCAAAAGATAACGTTTGGGAGATACGCCTGCCAACTTACTGAATGAGGCATAAAAGGCACTTCGCGACAGGAATCCGCAACGTTGAGGCAATTCCTCCAGCGGACACTTGCCCGAGCGAAGCAGTTCCTTGGCATATTCCACCCGATATGTGTTCACCAAATCTTTCAAGTGGCAACCGAAATAGCGGTTTATCACGTTGGATAGATAAGTTTGGTTCGTTTCAATCATCTCGCTCAATTTTTTCAAAGAGAGCTTTGGGTCGAGGAATACCTGGCGCACTTCCAAATAGTACAATACATATTTATATATCTCACAATCGACTCTTCTTACTTTTTCTACTCCCTGATTTGCGAATTTTTGCTCCCAATAAAGATGAGCTGTTTTGAAAAGCAGATTTTTCTGCCTTTCGGAAGTAAAGGTGCGCTTGTCGCGGTGTAGAAACAGATAGTCCATTGTATTCTATTTTTATCACCTCATTACGAGAGAAATACGCATATTTTCACCCTTTTCTAAAGAGTTAAAATCGGTAGATCTCTTAGTAAGAGATACACAGTGCTATGTTAATAAGATGAAAACCAATAGATTAAGTCTCATTAAAAAAGCCCTATAATTCATGACTAAAGATATTTTTGCATTTGTCTTATGAATTTTCTTCTCAAAAAGTTTTAATTATCAAAACTTTGTGTAAATTTGCAGCGAAAAGTGTATCTCTTACTAAGAGATCTACCGATTTCTTCTTTTCTCATGAAAATATATATTTCACATTATCAGGTTATTACTACCCGTTTGATACGTATTTATTCCCTATCTCTTGAGTATTAAAAAGTGCAAAACAATTTTTTCAAGAGCACTCGGGTATTTTTTGAAAAGACTTAATTGTTTTTGAGAAGGATTTAAAGCTTTTTCAAAGAGTGATAGCTCATCTCGAAAAGCATATTGCGATTGCTTAACCTCGGTCTTGGTTAACGGAGATTTTACTTTCATTAATTAAAGAAAAGGCGGAAACATTGTCTTCGTTTTATATCCAACTTGAGAATCTTAACAGATGTCAACGTATCGTAATGAAAAGACCTTGAGGTTTTAAAAAAAGACCAAAGAGTTTCTGAGAAAGACTTAAGTGTTTTAGAAAAAGACCTTGGTCTTTTTTCTAAGACGTTTCGACCTATTTATTTCACTTGTTCCTCGTATTTTTGTATCTTACTTATTTCCTTTCACGCTAACGTTTTGTGTAGCAACAGGTTGACTTCATGATATGTGTGAAACCTACTTTCAACTAATCTTGTTGAGGCTGTTTTTAACCGAGGCAATATAGGAAAGATTATAAGTCTGAATCAGCCGATATGCAATGCCAGCAATACCGTCAGTGGCAAATAATCTTTTAGGTCTTCTCTCAATAATTTCAGAGCCTGCTGAATGCGGTAGTCTATTGTCTTGGGGGATACATTATAAGTAACGGCGATATCTTTATAGCTCATGCCTTTAAAGCGATGCATAATGAATGCCGTTTGATAGGATTCGGGTAATGCAGCTATTGCCTTTTCAATTCTTTTGGTCAGTTCTTTTATTTGATAGTAATTCACATCTTCCGGCATTTCCTGATTCTTGGTATAGAAAACTGCTTCTGCCCGGTTGATGATTTCTTTCTTGGCTATCAGATTCAATGCCCGATGGTAGGTCATTTTAAAAAGATATTGGCTAAGGGAAGATTCGATTATTAGCTCCGAATGTTTTTCCCATATCCAAAGCATGATTTCCTGAACAATTTCTTCCGCATCTTCCAGCTCAACAAAGCGGCGGGCATAAGCGCATAACATCGGATAATACTTCCTGAACAGACTGTCGAATGCTTGTTGTTCCCCCTTTCGGAGGGAACTCAATAGAGCCATATCTTCCATATTTCTGTCTGTTTTCATCTTGATTATTCCTCGTTAACTCGTCTGCAAAGATAAGTTTTTCATTTATGCTTTTAATACTAAAACATCTTTTTTCAAAAAAATACCATTTTTTGTTTAGGAATCTTTCTTCGGGGTTTGTCTTAATAATAAATGAGCTCTCAAAAATGACAGATACAGATAATACATATAACAACATAGAGGAGCTGTTGCCTCGTTTCTGTGAAGGAATGACAACAGCGGCAGAAAGTCGGTTGGTGGAAGAATGGATAGAACAAGATGAATCTCATCGTAAAATAATGAATCAGATTCATGCGCTTTATCTGGCCACCGATACATTGCATGTGATGAAAAGTGTAGATACGGAAAAGGCATTAAGGAAGGTAAAAGGTAGGATGAACAAAAAAAGAATCTCTTGGTGGGAATGGACACAACGAATAGCTGCGATGTTGTCCATCCCGCTATTGATTGCTGTTTTGTGGATGTATCAGGATAAGGATGAGCAGCAGGAGGTGGCTCAAATGGTTGAAATAAAGACAAATCCGGGAATGACTACTTCGGTTGTATTGCCCGATAACACTGTTGTTTATTTGAATTCTGAGTCTTCATTGCGTTATCCTTCCCGATTTGTGGGCGAAAGCCGTGAGGTGGAATTGATTGGTGAGGCTTATTTTGATGTGACGAAGGATGAGGAAAGACGTTTTGTGGTTTCTACCGCACATCAGTCACAAATAGAAGTATACGGAACCGGTTTTAATGTGGAAGCTTATGCTGCCGATGGTCGGATATCGACTACACTGGTGGAAGGCAGTGTCGGCTTTTTCTTTAAAGATAAAGCAGGAGAAGCTAAAATGATAAAGTTGAAACCTTATCATAAGCTGGTGTATACTCCGGAATCGGGTGAGACGAAAATGTTTGCTACTTCTTGCGAATCGGAGATTGCTTGGAAAGATGGTAAAATAGTATTTAAAAATACCTCTATGGAGGATATTCTCCATATGTTAGGCAAACGTTATAATGTAGACTTTGTTGTGAAGAGTAATCGTATTAAGGAGTATTCGTTTACAGGAACATTCTCTACACAGCGTTTGGAACGTATCTTGGAATATTTTAAAATCTCGTCCCAAATAAATTGGCGTTATTTGGACAGTGATGAAATTTCCGATAAGAAACAGCGGATAGAGATATATTAAATAAAACCTTATTAACCTTTTAGAAAATATTATGAAACAGAAAAGAGCGCCTTAAAACAAAAAACATGCGGAAGATATTGGCGTATCTACCGCATGGAAAAATGAAAACTTTTTAAAGCTTGTTTGGCGACAAGCTAAGATAACATTTTTATTAACCTCAGTCTTTACAAAATTATGCAAAATCCTTTTAGCATCCAAGTATTCTGGATGATAAAGTCGTTATGGCTATCATTTAACAAAATCCCTTTGTTTATGAGACTATGTGTTCTATTTCTTGCCTGCTCATTGAGCTTGACTCATGCAGCAGAAACGTATGCGCAAAAAACAAAAATCAGCATTGATGCTAGTAATCAAACAGTTGAAACAGTATTGAATCAGATTAAGGCAAAAACCGGTTTTGATTTCTTTTTCAATAATAAACATGTAGACTTGAATCGTCGTGTGTCTGTTTCGGCTAATCAAGGAAATGTGTTTGAAGTTCTGGAGAAGGTATTTGCCGGAACGAATGTTACTTATTCTGTTTTAGATAAAAAAATAATTCTTTCTACAGAAGGAACTAAAGCTGTTAAACAGGCTTCTACAGTGGTAAGTGGTACGGTACTGGATGCGACAGGTGAACCTATTATTGGTGCCAGTGTAGTAGAAAAAGGTACAACAAACGGTACTGTTACCGATATGGATGGTAAATTTACTTTGACTGTAAGTTCGGCTAAAGCGGAATTGGAAGTTTCTTATATTGGTTATAAGACACAGACTTTGAAATCTCAGGCCGGCAAGCCATTGTCTGTTACTATGAGTGAAGATACGGAAATGTTGGATGAAGTTATTGTTGTCGGTTATGGTACAATGAAGAAAAAAGACTTAACCGGTGCTGTTGCATCTGTGAAGATGGACGATGCTCCTGTGGGTACGGTATCTACTATCAGTCACGCTTTGGCAGGTAAGGCAGCCGGTTTGCAAGTAAATATGGTAAGTGCACAGCCGGGTAGTGGTTCTAACTTCCGCATCCGTGGTGCTGCTTCTGTCAATGCCGGTAACGATCCGTTGGTGATTATCGATGGTTTTCCGGTAAATCCGACTTCGGACGATGCTATTAAAACGGGTAAATATGATGCGGGTAGTTCGGATAATATTTTGGCTTCTATCAACCCGAATGATATTGAGTCTATCGAGGTCTTGAAGGATGCCAGCTCTACAGCTATTTATGGTGCACGTGCCGGTAATGGTGTAATCATCATCACTACTAAAAAGGGTAAAACAGGTGCTCCGAAAGTGACTTATTCCGGTACGGCTACTGTTCAGACACTGGCAAGTGATTATGATATGTTGGGTGCTCAAGACTTTATGATACAATCCAATCGCTATGCCAAGGAAGAATGGATGAGAGCGAACGGTATCGGTGTATATGGTGGAAAAACCGAAGGTGAGGCTTCTACTGCTTATAAGCCTTATTATACAGATGCTCAAATCAATGCTCCTGCCCATAATACAGATTGGTTTGACGAAATTACCCGTACAGGTTTTCAGACTCAACATAATATATCTGTTACAGGCGGTACTGAATCAACCAAATATCTGGTTTCAGGAAACTTCTTCAAGCAGAACGGTGTAGTGAAGAATAATGATATGGAACGCTATACGGGTCGTATTAATTTGGAACAGAAGGTTAGTAAGTATGTTAATTTAGGTGTTAACATGACTTTGTCCAGAAATCAAACCAATAACGTGCCTTTAGGTTCGGGACAGAATGAGAATGCAAGTATTATGGTGGCTGCTGCACAGTTTAATCCGCTGTTACCGATCAAAGATGAAAACGGGGATTACACATTGAACTCTCAGGCTGCTTTCTTGCCTAATCCGGTATCATTGCTGGAAATCACAGACAAAACAATGAAAGAGAGATTGCTTGCTACTGCGTTTGTTGAAGTGAAGCCTATTCAGGATTTGACTTTGAAGGCTAATTTCGGTATTGACCGTAATTACCAGAAGCGTAGTGTTTATATGCCCAAGACTACTTTGTATGGTCAGAAGAAAGGCGGACAAGCCGATATTGCTCAATATGACAAATCGGATTATTTGATGGAACTTACTGCTAATTATACCAAGAGATTGGGAGATCATAATTTCAGTGTTTTGGCAGGTTATTCATTCCAACGTTTTACAGATGAGTCATTGTATGCCGGCAACAGCCAGTTCTTGATTGACGGTTTCTTATATAATAATTTGGGAGCCGGAGCTTATCCGAAACCTTCTGTGGGCTCTTCGGCCTCAAAAGATGAAATGGCATCTTTCTTTGGTCGTGTAAATTATTCATATAAAGATCGTTATTTGCTGACTGCTACGTTGCGTGCCGATGGAGCTTCCAACTTTGCAGAAAATAATCGTTGGGGGTATTTCCCGTCGGTAGCTTTGGGCTGGAGATTTACCGAAGAAGAGTTTATGAAACCGATGACTTCTGTTCTTTCTAATGGTAAATTACGTGTCAGTTTCGGTCAGACCGGTAACTCTAATATCGGTAACCGTGTTATCAGTTACTATCAGACCGGTAATAACAATGAATTCGGTGGCACAGAGTCTATTGGCGTGTATTTGAGTCAGATGGGTAATCCTGATTTGAAGTGGGAAACTACTACAGAATGGAATGTTGGTCTTGATTTGGGATTCTTCAATAACCGCTTGAATGTAACTGCTGAATATTTCCGTAAGGTAGTTTCCGATTTGCTGGCTGAACGTAGTTTGCTCACTTTTAATGAGGCAGATAAAATTGCCGCCAATATAGGTAAAACCCAAAGTCAGGGATTTGAATTGACAATAAACACTACTAACTTTAACTCAAAGGATTTTAGTTGGAATACAGACTTTACTTTCTCATTCTATCGTGATAAATGGAATACTCGTGATGCAAGCTGGAAGCCTGCTGCTTATTCACAGTATAATGCTCCTATCCGTTATATGTACGGATATCTTTCAGACGGTTTGATTCAGCCCGGAGAAACAGTAGACTATATGCCGGGTTCACTGCCGGGACAGGTAAAGATTAAAGATATTAATGGTTATGTATATAATGAGGATGGTTCTGTTCAGGTAGATAAACACGGTATTCCTTTGAAGTCCGGTAAACCTGATGGTAAATTGGATGATGCCGACAAAGTAATATACGGAAGTTCGGACCCGGGTTATTTGATGGGATTGAATAACACTATCCGTTATAAGAACTTTGATTTTAATATTTATTTCTATGGACAATTCAATGTCTTGAATGCCGGCTCTTATAAAGACCTTTGGTTAACAGGTGCTGACGGTATGACAGGTATTGTAAATATGTATCGTGGCTACAATATGCCTACCAGTGCAGCGGAAGTATGGACACATGATAATCAGTCTGCTTCTCGTCCCGGTTATTTCCAGAACAAGAGTACTTGGGGAATTGGTGACTATTATCTGCAAAAAAGCTGGTTTGTACGTTGCCGTAATATAACTGTGGGTTATACTATCCCGGTTAAAAAGGCATTGTCGAGCATTCGTGTTTATGCAGATATCAATAATCCGTTTACTATTACTCCGTATGACGGTCTCGACCTTGAGACAGATAATTCTGTTTGGGCATATCCTAACGTACGAAGCTTTAGCTTAGGATTGGATATTACATTTTAATAACCTATAAAAGATAAGATTGAAATGAAAAAGATATTATCAATATTTTCCGTAGTATTGGCTGCGACTGCATTTTGTCCTTCTTGCACTAATCAGGAGTCTGAAATGTATAATGTGATTAATCCCGGTATATTTCCTAAAAATGAAGAAGATGCGAAGGCTTTGGTGACTTCTGCCGCTTATGCTCCTTTCCGTTCGAATTGGTATAGTGGATTGTATGCTTCTTCGCAGGGAGGTATTCATGTCATCAGTGATATGAGTACTGATATCGGTGATTGTCAGTGGGATGATGCAGTTTGGCCGGATATGATTCAGATGAATTTTACAGCCAATTCCGGTGGGCTGACTACTACTTACAGTACTTATATCCGCGATATAAGTAAAATGACTTTGACTATGGAGCGTATTGTCAACGTTCCCATGAATGAGGAAGTGAAAGCACGTTTGGATGCAGAATTGCATTGTGGACGTGGATGGTTGGCTTATATCCTTTATGATATGTATGGTCCTATTCAGATTGCTTCTTTGGATTTGTTGAATAATCCATTGTCTGATGAAGTAGCTCCTCGTGTATCGCGGGAGGAAATGGTGAAATTCATTGAAGATGATTTGAAGGCTGCCATTGCTGTTCTTCCGGCAACTTATAAAGTATCGGATACGAATTATGGCCGCTTTACCAAAGGGTTGGCCTATACTGTATTGATGAAACTTTATATGCATGAACAGAATTGGGCAAAAGCTGTAGAATGTGGTCGTGAATTGATGAAGCCGGAATATGGTTATAGGTTGATGGATAACTATAAGGATATTTTTACATTGGAGAATGAAGGCAATGCTGAAACAATTTGGGCATGTGTTTGCAGTCGCAGTGTGAATCAGCAGATGTGGCTGGCTCATGTTATTTCCAGCGAGTACCCGACTAAAAATCCAAATATCCAGAAATGGGGCGGCTATCGTGTTCTTTGGGATTTTTATCATACTTTCGATTCGGCTGACAAGCGTTTGGAAGTATTGGTAGGCGACTTTGTTGCAGAAGACGGAACTCACTATAATGAAGAAAATCCCGGTTCTGTATTGATAAAAGGCGCAATGCCTGTTAAGTATGGTGAAGATCCTGATGCTACCGGCGAAGAAAGTCAGGTTGACTGGATTGTATACCGTTATGCCGATGTGCTTACTTTGTTGGCTGAGGCGATTGTTCGCGAAGGTAATACTGTGACTCCGGAAGCTGTAGAACTGCTGAATATGGTACATACACGTGCCGGACTTCCTGCTTACACTATGGCTGACTTTGCCGGAGCTGATGCCTTCCTTGAAGCGGTGCTGACAGAGCGCGGACATGAATTATGGTTTGAAGGTGTTCGCCGTTCGGATTTGATTCGTTATGGAAGATATATTGAGTATGCTCGCAAATACAAACAGTCGCCCACAGCACAGGATTATATGACCCTGATGCCGCTGCCGCAAAGTGTAATAGACGAGAGTAAAGGTAAGATTATCCAAAATCCCGGATACTGATAATTAAGATAAAGAGGCTGCTGGGAAAATAAATCCGGCAGCCTTTTTTAGAACTATATCTTTTATTTATACCTTTGACTCTCTAATCTAATATCTCATTATTATGAAACAGCGTTTGTTGGCTTTGGATGTGCTTCGCGGACTGACGATAGGAGGCATGATACTGGTGAACAGTCCCGGAACATGGAGTTATGTTTATCCCCCTTTATTACATTCTTCCTGGAATGGTTTGACGATGGCGGACGTCATTTATCCTTTGTTTATGTTTATGATGGGAATGTCCATGTATATTTCTCTGAAGAAATTCTCCTTTACTTTGGATAAGGCGTTATTTCTGAAAATTATTCGTCGTACTTTTCTTATTTTTATTATCGGTACATTTATTTATGGTACCGCTACTTTTCTGGGCACATTGCGTGAGGCGTCTCTGCAACCCGATTTTGTTGGCAGCCCTTGGAAGGCGGCTTTTGCATCGCTGGCTCATGTACGCATATTGGGTGTGTTGCAACGCCTTGCATTGTGTTATGGAATAGGCTCATTGCTGGTCACTACGGTCCGCCATCGTTATATCCCTTATCTGGTGGCAGTCATTTTGATTGTATATTATGGAATCTTGTTGGTCGGCAATGGATTTGTATACGGCCCGGAGAATATTCTTTCTCATGTGGATAAGTCTGTACTGGGGTTATCACACATGTATAATGACCGGGGAATAGACCCGGAGGGAGTGTTGAGTACGATTCCTTCTATTGCCCAAGTTCTGATAGGTTTCTGGTTTGGAAAGATTTGCATGGAGACCCCCGATATGAAAGATAAGTTGAACCGTTTGTTCCTTTATGGAGCTATGGGGCTGATAGCGGGCTTTCTGCTACAGGATGTATGTCCTCTGAACAAAAAGGTGTGGTCGCCTACATTTGTGTTGGTTACTTGCGGTTTTTCTGCTCTTCTTTTGTCTATTCTGCTGTGGTATATCGATGTGACGAAGAAATATCAGAAGACTTGGATTTTTGCCATATTTGGTGTAAATCCGTTGTTTTGCTATGTACTTAGTGAGATATTATATATATTAGCTGACAGTTTACCACTGCAAGAACAGAATATGCACGACATTATATATGCCGGTTTATCCGGTTGGTTGGGTGATAATGCCTTTACTTCATTTGTCTATGCTTTTCTTTTTGTGGGAGTTGTATGGTTGGTCGGAGCATATTTATATAAAAAGAAGATTTATATAAAGATCTGATGGAATTAATAAAGCATTCATTAATGGTTGGTTATTTATTATGAATAAATTATTGTTATGTGTGTTAGCTTTGGGCATGTCTTCCATGACTTTTGCCGGTAATGAAAATGTATTTGATCCTCCTGTTATGGGCTGGAGCTCGTGGAATACCTATCGGGTGAATATCAATGAGGCTTTGATAAAGAAGCAGGCCGATGCCATGGTGCAGAAAGGTTTGAAAGATGCAGGTTATAATTATGTCAATGTAGATGACGGATTTTTTGGTTGGCGTGATGAGCACGGCACGATGCAGACTCATCCGGAACGTTTTCCGAACGGACTGAAAGGGGTGGCAGACCATATTCATTCTTTGGGACTGAAAGCCGGTATTTATTCGGATGCCGGAAGCAATACTTGCGGTTCCATTTGGGATAAGGATGTCAACGGAGTAGGTTCGGGCTTGTATGGTCATGAGCATCAGGATGCCGATTTATACTTCAATGAATGGGGGTTCGATTTCATTAAGATAGATTATTGCGGTGCTTCTCAGGAGTTGAGTCTGGATGAGGAAAAACGATATACGGAGATTCGCCGTGCTTTTGATAAAGTGGCGGGTAACCATGTTTCCATTAATGTGTGCCGATGGGCTTTTCCGGGTACATGGGCAAAGAATATCGGCTGCTCTTGGCGTATCAGTAGTGATATCCGCCCGGAATGGGGGTCGGTGAAATATATCATTGATAAGAATCTGTATCTTTCTGCGTATGCCGGAGACGGTCATTATAATGATATGGATATGCTGGAGATTGGCCGTGGACTGAAACCGGAGGAAGAAGAGGTGCACTTCGGTATGTGGTGTATCATGAGTTCTCCCTTGTTGATAGGCTGTGACCTGACAACGATTCCCGAGGCTTCTTTGAAACTCTTGAAGAATAAGGAACTGATTGCCTTAAATCAAGACCCGTTGGGATTACAGGCCTATGTGGTGCAGCATGAGAATAAGGGCTATGTGCTGGTAAAGGATATAGAACAGGAACGCGGCAAAGTGCGTGCGGTGGCTTTGTATAACCCTTCGGACAGTATTTGTGATTTCTCTGTTCCCATGAGTGTTTTGGAAATGGGAGGTAAAGTGAAGATGCGTGATTTGGTGAAGCAAAAAGACCTTAAGGCAGTTCAGGGGACACTGAACCGGCAATTGCCTGCACATAGTGTCCTGATTTTGCGTATGGAAGCAGAGCAGCGTCTTGAACCTGTGCGTTATGAGGCTGAGTGGGCTTATTTGCCTTGTTTTAATGATTTAGGACTGCGCCCGAAAACCATTCTGTATGCACCGATGAAGGAAGCGTCCGGGGGGATGAAGGTCAGCTATCTGGGAGGACGTGCCGAAAACTATGCCGAATGGAATAAAGTATATAGTGAAAAGGGCGGAATGTATGAAATGACCATCCAATATGTGCCTCATGCAGACCGCAAACTGGAAATTAGAGTAAACAATGAAAAGAGTATCCTGCTGAAAGACCTTGCTGGAACCGATGGACAGCAGCTTGCTTCCGTAACAGTGCAGGTGCGTTTGAAGCCGGGAAATAATGTAGTCCGTATGGGAAGCCCTTATTGCTGGGCACCCGATATCGACTGCTTTACTCTGAAGAAAATAGAATAATAGGATTTATACCATGAAGAAAAGCTGTTTGATTATAGGAACCTTGTTATGGGGAATGAGTGCTTTTGCACAGACTACAATATGGAAACGCAGTGGATGGGAATGTCGTATTTCGGATAAAGGGACATTGGAGCAGATTGTTTTTAAAGGCAGTCAGCGTAATGATACGGTGCCTTTTTTCCATGATAAGAGTAATATGGGTCCCAGTTTCTACGCCAATATGGGTAACGGGAATATAAAAGCGGACTGGATACCGGATGGATATCGGTCTTACCGTGCAACCATCGATGGTGTAGAGTGCCGTCTTACTTATAAAGAATGGAAAGGACAGCCTGCTATGGAGGTTATATTGGAAAACAAGGGAAATGTTCCTTTTCAACCCGTAAAGGCAGGATTGAAATTGGGGATTGATACTTATATGGATAAGTATCCCGATTGGTTCGGTAAGTATTTTCCAACGCTGATGATGAACGAGAAAACTCATTTCTATGGTTATCTTCAGACTCCGTCGGGACATACATTGGGTGTTGTCTCACCGCAGCCTGTTGCATCATGGAGCGTGGATTATAACTTGGGATATCAAGACCCCGCTCCTCATTGGTTTATGGGACATCGTATCGAATCCCTGAACCTTGATTTGATGAATGCACTGCCTTTGCCTCAGCATTGTCCGCAAGATTTGTGGATTTTGAAACAAGGGGAACGTAAAACGTGGACGATTGCCTTTGTTGATATCAATACTCCGGGCGAATTTGAAGAAATGATTCATAAGGTGGCCGGTGTGCCTATGATTCGTATGCCTCAAACGGTGTATCAGCCTAAGGAGACTGCAACATTTGAAGTACTTGCAGCCGCTCCGACTGTCGAAGTGACAGATAGTGAAGGAAAGCTTCAGAAGGTTACAGTGAAAAGTAAATCGGGTCATGTGAAGGAGGTATCTTGTATGCTTCCCTCGGTGGGACTGTATACAGTGAAGGTTACAGACGGTGACAAGCAGTCGCAAGGTGTATTGTCTGCCCACGCTTCTTGGGAATGGACTATGGAGCGTGCCAGAGAAGGTGCATTGAAATATCATCAGAAAGCAACTTCCCATATCGAGAGTTGGTATGGTTTCCATTCTTCCTTTATTGCAGCCAGGTATTTCCCTGAAAAGCAACTGGATGAGGCTTTGCGCAGTCGTTTTGATTATTTGTTCGGGCTGTTGCACGACCGGACAAAGATGGTGCCGTTATATCATGCCTCACGTATTCAGAATACATCGGGAACAATAGGATTGTTGGTTGATAAATATGAAGCCTATGGCGATGTAGAGGATTTGAAGAAGGCTTCTCGTCTGGCGGACTGGCTGATGAATACCTGGCAGCGTAAAGACGGAGCTTACGTAAACCATAATACGGTGTATACCAGCGTTATTTATGTAGCGAAAAGTATGTTGGAACTTACTTTGGTCGAACGTGAACTGGGTAAGACGGAGAGTGTGTGGAAAGAGGCTGCCGACCGTCACTATGCTTCTGCCAAACGTGCCATCGACCAGTTGGTGGCCTCACAAGGTGATTTTGAGACCGAAGGTGAGCTGACTTTTGAGGATGGGATGGTTTCCTGTTCGGCGCTTCAGATTGGTATGCTTGCATTGATGCAGCAGGATGAAAAGGAGCGCAAACATTATACGGATGCCATGTTACAGATATTGAACAGTCATGATTGTCTGACTCAGTTGCGTGTTCCCGATGCCCGCCGTCGTGGAGGAACCATGCGCTATTGGGAGGCTCAATATGACGTGCAGATGTTGCCTAATATGTTCAACTCGCCTCACGGCTGGAGTGGCTGGCGTGCTTATGCCACCTATTATGCTTATCTGTTGACCGGTGAAGAACGTTGGTTGAAAGAGACATTTAATGCCATGGGAGCTTTCTCCAATTTGATTGATTTCCGTACGGGAGATTTACGTTGGGCTTTTGTGGTCGACCCGTATCTGAAAGTGAAGCAGGCTTGTAGTGCCGATACTCATGTGACGGAAGATTCATTGAGTTTTGGCAATCCGCATCCCGAATTATATGATACCCGTGAGTTTGTGATTGGTGAGCAATATGTAAATATGATTAGTGATTGGCAGACAGTCAATACACAGGATAATGATGTGCACGAGCTTTTTAAATGTATCGGTGAGACAATGTTGACCAATGCGTTTGTTGTAGAACGGCCCGATGGCGAAGTGATAGGCTATAACTGCCGGGTAACCCGTCAGGGAAACAAGTTGACCGTAAAAGCAAATGAAAAGCAGATAGTCAATCTGCACTGTAATTTGAGAAAAGCCTATACCGTATCATTCAATGGTAAGACTCAAGACCTGAAACAATCGTATTTGGGTTGGGCTTTTGGAAAGGACATTTATCTATAATTGATTCTATGATATGAAAACACACTCTTTGCTATTATTGCTTCTGTCTTTTGTACAGGTGTTTCCACTTTTTGGGGAAACACCTTACAAGGAAGAACGCCGGGTTATCTATTCCTCGGAAGCGCCGGAAAGATCTTATCTCTTGCAGCCCGGACATAGTTTGGAACAAACTGTATCATTTCCCAAACGTGCTTATCCCACTCGTAAGTTTCTGCGTGTAACGGGTGGAGTCAAGATGCCTGCTCCCTTTCAGGAACGTGGTGAAGAGATGTTCCGTCGAAGTGAGTTTTTTATTGATGACAATTTGGATTCTGTCGTTACTCGTAAAGATCGCTACTCCCTCTATTTCAAGGGAGAGAATGATGCTTTTGAGCGTTATGCCTACTTCCGCGTCATGGGAGAGGTACTTAAACCGGGGAAGCTGACTGTGCATCTTCCGGTGGTTCGTCGCCGGCAGCTGACTGTGGACGTTAAGGGTCGGTTCGGATTGGAACTGGAACTTTATTATAAGAAACCCGGACGGGCAGCGCAGGATATTTTTGATACTCCCGACAGCGTGTTGTTTGTGCCTGTCCCTGTTGGCACGGGAAAGTATCAGGATGTCAGCCATACTTTTACATTGCCCGATAACGTGGCTTGCGCTCTGCTGTGTGCAGGAGGAAGCGGTTTCAGTGGTGAATGTTGGCTGGAAGCGCCCCGTTTGGAGCAGAATGGCAAAACTGTGTGGCATGTCCCTTTCACCAAGTTTGCACAGAAAGCGAGTCAGGTGGATTATTGGGTAGGATGTAATCTGGCGACTCGCAGTTGGCCGCGCTGGAGGCTGGAATTTGATGGTCGGGAAGTATTCGAGGGAAATATCTTTGACCGTGCTTCCAATGTGGCCGATTTCTATATCCTGTTGCCCGGAGACCTGCAGGGAACAGGCTGTTTTAAGCTCTCTTTGTTGAAAGAGCCTCACCGGGCTGCTTTTCCTTACGAAGTGCGCACGTTGGAGGTGATTGAAGAGACTGCCCGTGACTTTGAAATTATTTCAGTTCCTAAGTATGTTTCCAAGTCCGCTTCTTTCGGCGTGTTGATTGAGACAAACCGTCCGAATGTGAAATTGCAAGTAAAGAGCGATGCCGCTCTGCAACCGGCCACGCAAGAGGTCCGATTTAAAGAAGCCGGACTGCATGTTGTAGAGTTCAGGGCGGATTCTTGTCTGACCGATGTGAAGATGGAATTCAGCGACGGTAGCCGTAGCGAGTCTGCTGCGATAGAACAGATTGTGGAACGGGCTCCCGAAAACATCTATATTTCTTCAGGAGATGAAATCTATATCGACAAGCAATATACTCCATACAGTTATTTCTTTAAATGGTATATATCGCAACGTGTAGGCAACTGGTATCAGTTCCGCCCCTCTTACCAATGGAGTGGATGCCGTATCACCGACCCGGAAATAATTGGTTATTATACCCATTTGCTTGATGGTTTGAAGATACCATACGCATGGCAGGCAGAAGGCAGAACCTTGGCAGGTAGTCGCCTGAATCCGTCGAATGAAGAACTTGCCTCCCCCATGTTCCGTGGAAAACAAGCCCATGAGAATGACGGTGGTTACTATTATTGGCAACATTTCAAATATCAGGGATTGCATTCGGACATGGCTGCCCGTAATCGTCCCTGGGGAGGTATCTTTGCAAAGCATCGTCCTATTTATACAGACCACGGCACATTTATCCATTATGATACGGAGGCTGTGACCGATATGGCGGACGGAGCCCGCAAACTGGTATCCAACTTGCGCTACTCTAAAGGAGAAAGCGTGCGTCATACAGGTCCGTCTTCTCTATTTCGTTATTTTTATCAGGCAGGTTATGAATGGGTGGGAGCCGAACAAATGTATGGACCTGAAGAGACGATACTTTCTGCTTTGCGTGGTGCGTCTTTGGCATACAGTCGTCCGACATACGGCTCGTTGCATGCCATGCAATGGGGAAGCGGTCCTTTCACCGACCCTAAACATTCGTTGCGTCTCTATCTTTCACTGGCTGTGGCTTATATGCACGGTTCTTCACATATAAATACGGAAGAAGCTTTGTGGACAGATGAATTTATGAACGACCGTTATTCTCCGTCGGGCAAGGAACATCTGGCAGCACAGCATCGTGTCCTTGATTTTATTGAAACACATAGCCGTCGTGGAGAGTTTCATAGCAATATTGCTGTGATTCAGGGACGGAATGATGCATGGAAATCTTTTGGGCGTGGCAGTTTGTGGTCACAAGAAGGCGAGAAATGGAAATTCAATAAGGCTTGCGAAAGTTTTGACTTGCTGAAAGTGTTTTATCCCGACCACATTATTGACGGATGCGGTCCCGAAGGATGGTTTACCTCTACGCCTTACGGTCCGGTGGACTTGCTGCCGGTTGAGGCTCCGCAAGATGTAATGAACCGCTACAAAGCCATGATTTTCTTGGGATGGAACACATATGACAAAGGTGATTTTGAACGTATCCGCGATTATGTCTTTCATGGAGGAACACTGATTTTGTCTGCTGCCCATATCAATGCCTGTCTGCAACCGGATGAAAAGCCTTGTTTTCCGCAGGATGATGCACCCGTTCGTGAACTGTTGGGAGAAGACTATCGGAGCCTGATGCAACAAACAACATTGAACTATGGCAAAGGAAAGGTCATCTATTTCCCGGAAGCCCTTTATCCGGCAGAGGATAAACTGAAGGCAGCTTATATAAAAGTGATGCAGGATATTGCCGCTTCAACAGTTCATCCGGAGGCGGAGAACGGTTGGATAGAGGCAGCTCCGTCGGTAGGATTTACGGCATGGCAGGACGGTGAACGTCGCACGCTTTATGTTTTGAATACGGATTGGAAGAGTGATGAGGAAACGCATCCTTATACCTTTATCTATGGAAAGGGTAAGTTCCGCTTATCTATAGCCCGTTATCAACTTGGCACGATTCATTGTGCGGCTCAGTTGGCGGCAGCTCCGTCAAGTAATACCACCGATGTACTTTCTATTGTGAAAGAGGCTGACGGATGGACGGTGAGGGTTCAGACTACCGGTCCCGATACCGTTAAATTTATGTTTGCAAGCAATGGTTTGGAGAAAGAAGTTTCTTTCTCTTCTCCCGGTATACACGTTTACAAGTTGTCTTTATAAACAGCATATTAACTTCTAAATCATAAAATGAACATGAGAACGATTTGTCTTATTTGCATGCTCTGTCTGGCAGTGGTTGTTAAAGCGGCTTCTCCCATACAAGGCTTATTGGAACGCATTGATAAAGGAGCTTCGCGCAAGTTTGTCATTGAGCAGGTGAAGTCACCGACCGATTTCTTTGAATTAGACCAAAAAGGTGATAAAGTAGTGATTCGTGGCAATAATTATGTGAGCATTGCCACAGGAGTGAACTGGTACTTGAAATACTATGCAGGTATTCAACTTTCGTGGAATGGGATGACGGCGCAACTTCCTGCCGTTCTTCCGGCCGTGCCTCAGAAAGAACGTCATGAAACGGATTTGAAGTATCGTTATGACTTTAATTATTGTACCTATTCCTATACCATGGCATTTTGGGACTGGGATCGTTGGGAGAAGGAAATTGACTGGATGGCATTGCATGGCATCAATCTTCCTTTGGCAGTGGTAGGTGCAGATGTGGTGTGGTATAATGTATTGACCAAATTGGGCTATACCAAAGACGAAATCAATGAATTTATTGCCGGTCCTGCTTTTCAGGGATGGTGGTTAATGAATAACCTGGAAGGTTGGGGCGGTCCTAATCCCGATAGTTGGTATAAACAACGTGAAACTTTACAGAAACAAATCTTGAAGCGTATGCGTGAATATGGCATCCGGCCGGTATTGCCGGGTTACTCGGGCATGGTTCCTCACAATGCCAAAGAGCGTTTGGGGCTGAATGTTTCCGATCCGGGCTTGTGGTGCGGTTATCGGCGTCCTGCTTTCTTGCAGCCCACCGACCCACGTTTCAACGAAATTGCCGACCTTTATTATAAGGAGATGAGTCGTCTTTACGGCAAAGCCGATTTTTATAGCATGGACCCCTTCCACGAAGGAGGCAATGTGGCAGGTGTCGATTTGAATGCTGCAGGCCAGGCCATTTGGGGAGCAATGAAAAAGGCAAATCCGAAAGCTGTCTGGGTGGCTCAGGCATGGCAGGCGAATCCTCGCCAAAAGATGATTGAAAATCTTCCTGCCGGAGATTTGATTGTGCTCGACCTTTTTGCCGAGAGCCGTCCTCAATGGGGTGATCCTGAGTCTACCTGGTATCGTAAGGAAGGCTTCGGCAAGCATGACTGGCTTTACTGTATGCTGCTGAACTATGGTGGCAATGTAGGTCTGCATGGAAAGATGAAGCATGTCATCGATGAGTTCTATAAGGCAAAAACATCTTCTTTCGGCAAGACAATGAAAGGAGTGGGTATGACTATGGAAGGTTCGGAAAATAATCCGGTAATGTTCGAGCTGTTGTGTGAACTACCTTGGCGTCCGGCCCGGTTTGATAAAGATGAATGGTTGAAAAACTATACAGTGGCGCGTTATGGCAAGGCCGACAAAGCGGTTCAGGATGCATGGCTGCTATTGAGTAACACCATTTATAACTGTCCGGCAAAGAATACCCAGCAGGGAACACATGAATCCGTTTTCTGCGGACGTCCGGATTACGATGTTTATCAGGTGTCCAGCTGGAGCGAGATGGAACCTTATTATAAACCGGAAGATATTATCCGTGCGGCAGGCATAATGCTTTCGGCAGCTGACCGTTTCAAGGGGAATAATAATTTTGAGTATGACTTGATAGATATTGTCCGTCAGGCAGTGGCAGAAAAGGGGCGTTTGGTTTATCCCATTATGATAGATGCATATAAGGCAGGAGAAAAGGAACTGTTTGCAGCCTCTTCACAACGTTTCCTCGATTTGATTCTTTTGCAGGATAAATTATTGGCTGCCCGTCCTGAATTCAAGGTAGGCACATGGATTGAGAAAGCACGCAACTTGGGCACGACTCCCGAGGAAAAAGATTTGTATGAATGGAACGCAC